>ENA-OQBU01000019-OQBU01000019.1-human-gut-metagenome-genome-assembly--contig:-NODE-19-length-59717-cov-5.598926_pt1 | contig 59717 bp, 60 predicted proteins | sample MGYA00242492_ERZ504566 | MGnify/ENA primary metagenome ERZ504566 (study PRJEB26092, sample SAMD00036261) | human gut metagenome | host: Homo sapiens | study: EMG produced TPA metagenomics assembly of...
GTCCCCTCGTGTGCCTTGGCAGTCGCTCAGCCGCTCTATCGCGGGCAGGCCGGGGCCGACACCCCTCAAAGATTTCAAAAAGTTGTTGACGCGCGCGTAACGACTCGTCTAATATATCCCTTGCGCGATGGACCTGTAGCTCAGTTGGTTAGAGCGTCCGGCTGATAACCGGGAGGTCACAAGTTCGAATCTTGTCAGGTCCACCATCAAAACTGTGAAGAGCCCTGGGGCGTTGCCTCGGGGCTTTTTCTTACCTACTGAAAGTAGTCAAAAAAGCCCCGTCCCAAATTAACTACTTTGATTTTGTGTGCTGTGCGAAAGATTGGGTAGTATAGCTATTCAATGCGGCGGGCTGCCGCGTGTTAACCGCTACGTACCGGAGGTGTTCCATGGTTCGTGTCGACATAGAGACCATCGTCATGGCCGCCGGTCCCGTGCCATCGCTTATCGTACTTCGTGAGCGCTGCGGCAAATCGGACTCGCCCGCGCCGCTGCGTTCCCTTTCCATTCAGACTGGTTCGTTTGAAGCTGCTGCCATCAGCCGCGGCATCGATAGCGGCCGCGCCGAGCGCCCGATCACCCATGACCTGTTGCTCGATACCGTTGACGCCCTGGGCGCCAAGCTCGAGCGCATCGAGATCGTTCGCGCCGAGCCGCCAGTGTTCTACGCGACGATCGTCGTACTGGCCGATGGCGAGGAGCGCAAGATCGACGCTCGTCCCAGTGATGCCATTGCCCTTGCCGTGCGCAGCAATGCTCCCATGTTTGTGGAGGACGACATCATGAATCGCCTGGGCACTGTTTCCACCCACGCCGAGGATGTCGACGACGAGCAGGAGTTCGAGAAGTTCGACGAGTTCGTCCATACGCTCTCCCCCGATGACTTCTAAATGTCTGGCACGCGAGCGGAGAGGTCGCTGATGGGCACCCGCGTATCGGCTGAAGCGGCCGCCATCGCGCGTGAAGCCCAGATGCGCTCGGAGGCATCCGAGGCGGCACGCATCGCCTATGTGACGCAGGCCCGCAGCTTCGCGAGCGCGCGGCTCGTTTATCAAGATGGTTGTCGTCTCCGCCCTTGTCGCGGCAATCTGCTCGCGCCTTCGTGGTACAGTTGGTGCGCTTGGGTTTTCGATTTCAACAGGCTTGGTAATCTGGGGTGTGGTCGATGCAGTAATGCTGACCAACCAGATCAAGGTACTCGACAAGCGCGCGATGGATATGATGCGCGCCCGCGACGCTGCCGCCAAGATCGCTGCCGAGGCGCAAGAACTGTAACGACGCCAGACTCGATGGGAAGGTCTAAAGATGGCACAGGATATGCAGGACGCCGGTAACGTCTCCGCCGAGCTCGACGCCATGGTGTGTGACCTGATTGGTGCGTTCTTGGACGACCTTGCCGCCGGCGAGAACCCGGGCGTAGTTGTGGCGATCGAGGACGCTGCTTCCAACCGATATCTGGCGGCGCTCGACGAGGACGGCGAAGAGGCATGCCTCGAGGCGGCCACCAACTTTATCTCCGAGCACAAGATGGGTCTTAAGGACGAGGGCCTGGGCCGCATCGCCCGCTATGCCATCGGCTACACCGGTTGTGTCGAAATTGACGGCGGCTATCACGACGCCCTGCTCGTGAGCTTCTTCGAAACCACGCTCGAGAGCGGTTTTTCGGCATACGTGCTGTATGAGGGCATGGGTGCCGGCGATGGTTTTATGTGGAGCGACCCTGAACCTGCAGGTGAGGAAACCCCTCTTATCTAAAATCGCTAAAATAAACGAGTTTTCGGTAAAAGGCTCAATATTCCCGCTGAGCGTTGTATCGCTGGGCGGGCCGCATACGCGTGCCGTTTGTATATGGATAGAAGATAGGGGAACTACATGCGCGTAGACAATCTGAGGAACATCGCCATCATCGCCCACGTCGACCACGGCAAGACGACGATGGTCGACAAGCTCCTGCGTGCCACGGACGCCTTCCGTGCCAACCAGCAGGTCGAGGACCGCGTCCTGGACTCTAACGACCAGGAGCGCGAGCGCGGCATTACGATTCTCGCCAAGAACATCTCTATCGAGTACAAGGACGTCAAGATCAACGTCATCGACACCCCGGGCCACGCCGACTTTGGCGGTGAGGTCGAGCGCGTGCTGCGTATGGCCGACGGCGCCCTGCTGCTGGTCGACGCTTTTGAGGGCCCCATGCCCCAGACCCGCTTCGTGCTGCGTCACGCTATCGACACCGGCCTCAAGATCATGATCGTTATCAACAAGATCGATCGTCCGGGCGCCAACCCCGAGAAGGCCTACAACGACTGCCTGGACCTTATGGCCGACCTGGGTGCCACCGACGACCAGCTCGAGTTCGCCATGGAGCACGTGGTCTACGCCAGCGCCATGAATGGCTTTGCCCGTCTTGACCCCAACGACGGCAACATGGACATGTATCCGCTGCTCGATATGATCATCGACGACATGCCCGCTCCCGAGGTTGACGAGAATGCCCCGCTGGCCATGCAGTGCGTGACCATTGACCACTCCAACTTCGTCGGCCGCATCGGCATCGGTCGCGTGTACTCCGGCACCATCCATCAGGGCGATCAGATCCTGGTCGTCAAGAACGACGGCTCCAGCGCCACCGCTACCGTCAAGCAGCTCTTTACCTTCGACTACTTGGGCCGCACCGAATGCCAGGAAGTCGGCGCCGGCGACATCGCCGCCGTCGTGGGCATCGACCGCACCGATATCGGCGATGTCTACATCGATCCCGAGAACCCCGTTGAGCTCGAGCCCATCGAGATCGACCCGCCGACTCTGTCCATCGTCTTTGAGGCTTCGACCTCCCCGCTCGTCGGTCGCGACGGCGACATCGTGGGCGCCCGTCAGCTCAAGGAGCGCCTGTTCAACGAGGCCGAGAACAACGTGACCATGAAGATCGAGGAGCTCGAGGACAAGAGCGGCGTCGAGGTCTCGGGCCGCGGCATCCTGCACCTGTCCGTTCTGATGGAGTCCATGCGTCGCGAGGGCTTTGAGTTCCAGGTTGGCCGTCCCCGCGTTCTGTTTAAGAAGGACGAGAACGGCAACAAGATGGAGCCCGTCGAGCAGGCCGTCGTCGAGTGCCCGGACGAGTACTCGGGCAAGGTCGTTGAGGTCTTCGGCACCTCCGGTGGCATCATGACGAGTATGGATACCTCGGGCATCGTGACGCACCTTGAGTTTAAGATCCCGACGCGTGGCATCATGGGCCTTAAGAACCGCATCATGAACGTCACCCACGGCGAGGGCGTGTTCTACCACACCTTCCTGGAGTACGGTCCCTACGCCGGCGAGATCGGCAACCGTCAGAACGGTGCCATGATCTCCATGACCACCGAGAAGGCCGTTGCCTATGCCCTGGGTACGCTGCAGGAGCGCGGCCAGCTGTTTGTTGAGCCGGGCACCGAGTGTTACGAGGGCATGATCGTGGGCGAGCGCAGCAAGGCCGGCGACATGGTCGTCAACATCGCCCGTACCAAGAACCTGGGCAACCAGCGTTCCTCGACCTCCGATATTTCCGTGCAGCTGGTGCCGCCCCGCACCTTCTCGCTGGAGGAGGCGCTGGAGTACATCGCCGATGACGAGCTGGTGGAGATCACTCCCAAGAATATTCGCCTGCGCAAGCGTCTGCTCAATGCCACCGACCGCAAGAAGGCCGCCGTCCGTGCCGGTCGGGTCAACAAATAAGCGCTGGGGCTTATAACCGCCAATAAGAAAGGGCGTCGACCGCGATGGTCGGCGCCTTTTGGTGCAAGGGGGACAGGTTCGCTTGCACCACCACAAAGGTGCCTGTCCCCTTTGTGGTGGTTGGCAGCTAGGCGGTGGGGAGTTCCGGCGTATTAGCCGGCTGTTGCGACTTGAGGTGAGCGTTGCGCCAGATGATCTGGATAACATAGCCGAGCGTGAAGACAAAGGCCACGCCGCTGATGAAATCGCCTACGAGGGGGATTGCCGTAAGTGCACCTGCGATCACGCCGCCGGCGGCCGCCATGGCGTAGCGGTTCTGGCTGTGTCCGACCATGCGCGCGATCGCGCACCCTGCAAAGGCACTCGACACCAGCGCGATGCCAATAACACCGCACATGAGGGCTCCGGCAAGCGACAGACCAGCGATAGAGATAATTAGCAGTAGGACGGCGGGGACGATAGCAATCGTGCCCAGAAGACCGCTCACCCACAGGGGCATGGGGCGCTGGTGGAGCATGCCGGCGGCGCTGGCGGTTGCGCGCGGAAAGACGAGTTCGAGCAGTAGGGCGACAAAGCAGGCCGAGAGTGCCGCGGCGACGATACCGCCGATGACATCGTTAACGGTGGAAGTATCCTCGCTCTCGGTGCGGTCGATCTTGAGCGCGCCGACTCGGCTCCCGCGGCGCGCTCGGGGTCCTCGGAGACGTGCGCGTTCACGGTGCCGGTGATGTGGGCGTTCTTGCCCAGGATGAGCTTATCGGCCCAAACCTCGACATCGCCCTCGACGGTGCCATCGATAGTCACCGTATCGCCCGCAAGCGCTGCCGACTTGGTAGAGCCGCGCAGGGCAACCGTCTCGCCTATCGCATAGAAACAGCTGGTGGTGCTGTCGGAATTGAGCACGACATGCTGGCCGGCAACGGTCACGCTGCCATCAACCGTAGTCTTGGCAATGTCGATGGTGCGCGCCGCCAAGCGGACGGCGCCGCCCACCGTGCAGTCGCGGATGGAGAGGCTCTCGCCTGCTGCAATTATGTCGCGGCCGATGGACGCATCGTCCAAGTTGAGGGCCTGACCTGCCCAGTACAGGTCACCTTCGACGCCGGACGAATTGGCGTCATTGTCGGTCGCAAGTACGTTGCCTGCGGTGTCTGTGCCGGCGAACGACGCCGTGGGAAGTGCGGTGACCGCCAGCGCGATGAGTGCGAATAGGATGGTGATGCGGACCCACGCTTTACGGCGCTGGGTCGACGGGAATTGATTACAGGGCATAGTGAATCCTTCGTCAGATGCTCGACATACACCTAACAGGGTACCCAACGCGTGGGCGCTCTAAAAGAACCTCTCGGTTGCATTTCGAAGGGTCGTGCCGTGCTGTTTACTTTTTACGGTGCAAGAAGCGCGCGATATCTTCTTCGGTGGGGCTTTTGATGTCAAAGCGCAGCGAGAGCCAGCGCAGACCCATGGTCACGACAACGCATACGACCAGCGCGGCGACATTGCTCATAATGCCGCTCATAACGAGACACACATAGCTTGTCGATCCGGCGATGGCGGCGATGGCATAAAAGTTAGTACGTTGGAAAATGCCCGGAACCACGCCCATAAAGCCGTCGCGCAACATGCCGCCGCCCACCGCGGTGAAAAAGCCCATCATGATGCACACCGCCGGTGCAAAGCCGTAGACCAGCGCCTTGTCTGCTCCAGTGGCGGCGTAGATGCCGACCGAGATGATGTCGAGCAGGGGAATGAGTTTTTCGGGCTTGTCGACGATTGCCGGGAAAATATAGATGATGGCTGCCGTGGCAATGGAAAGCGGGAGCGCCATCGGCTGGTTGAGGATGTAGACGTTGCCCACCTGCAGCGTCATGTCGCGCAAGAGACCGCCGCCCAGACCGCAGACCACGGCGAGCGCGACCGCGCCCACCAAGTCGAGCTTGTGCTCGCGCGCGACCAGCACGCCTGAGATCGATGCCGCGACAACAGCGAACATCTCGAGCCAAAACGGAATAGCGACCATGGCATCCGTGCGCGTGAGGTAACGGTCATAGCGGCGACGACGGGCAAGATGGGGTCCTTTTGGTTGTGGGTTTAGACAATGCCCGTACATAGTACATGGTTGGCGGGCGTGGTGACCCGATTGCTCGGTAAACGGTCGGGACTGGATGCGGGCGTGGCGTTACTGGAATGCCAGGGATCCAAAACATGTACGTCACCCTCCAAAAACGACATTTTTCGACATCTTGGAGGCTGACGTACATGTTTGGATTGAGCTCACAGCATGAGTGAGTTGATTTACTCACATCCGGTATATTTCCCCACTTCAACGGACATAAGAGTTGGATACCGGCTCAGAGCGAGAGGCCCCCAATGGATACCCCTGTTCTCATTTCGCATAAAACCGCATGGCTTGTCCATCATGCACCCCAGAATTTGGTTCAGTCTCTTGCGCGGCACGACTACCAGATAGGCGCACAAGGCATCTCCACCCAGCAACGTGTTGCGCGCATACGACAGGCCCTTACCGACTGTGGCATTCCGTCCGATATGCTTAAGACTATCGATATCGCGGTTGTATTCGAATTTGAGCGAATTCGTACCAAAGGCGTCGTCTGCCACATTCTTGGACAAAATCTTCCCTACGAGCATATTAACGAGTTGACGCCCGGCATCTTTATCACCGACGAAGCCTTCACCTTCGTGCTCGCTGCCGAATGGATGGATAGGATCGAATATCTCGAATATGGCTATGAAGTTTGTGGCGATTATCGCATGAGGCTCAATCCCGCCGACCCTTATGCCGAGCAACCAGCCACCACCTCCAAGGATGAAATAACCGAACTGCTCGATCGGCACCCCGGCAAACCCGGTGCCACGCGTGCACGGCTCGCGCTCAGGCACATCTACGATCACTCGGCCTCGCCTATGGAGACCGCTTCGGCAATCGCCCTCTCGCTCCCAACAAGCGAAGGCGGCGTTGACATCCGAGGTATCGAACTCAACAAACCGCTCGAGATCCCTCAACGTCTCTGGCATTGCGCCAAAGCTCGAACACTCAAAATCGATGCGCTCGTGACCTATAAGCGCAGGGAGCTCGGTATCGAATATAAGGGCGGTTTTCACGATGAGCTCGAGCGCAAGGGAGCAGATGCGGAGCGAGAGGCCGTTCTCTCCCAAATGGGATATCGAATCGTTACGCTCACTTCGGCTCAGTTCGGCAGCCAGCTCGCCTTTCACCGCGCCATGAACAACATTCGCGAAGCACTCGGCATGCCTCGCTGTACCGACACCGGGTACCAGCGAGAGCAAAATGAACTACGCAAGGCGCTTATCCGCAACTGGAAAGGCATGCGAGACGAAGAGGCACCTTCCGAATAGTGCCACTCCCGTGAGCTCAATCCAAACGTGTGCGTCAGCCTTCAAAGATGCCGAAAAATGTCGGTTTTGGAGGGTGACGTACATGTTTGGGAAAGCGTGGGATCGAGACGTATTTCGATAACAAAAAAGCTCCCATTCTTGGGAGCTTTCTCAACCAAAATGGCGGAGGAGGAGGGATTCGAACCCTCGTGACCTTATACAGGCCAAACGGTTTTCGAGACCGCCGCATTCAACCACTCTGCCACCCCTCCGCGTGGGGTAAAAACAAAGCAGGCTCGAAGGCCTGCTTTGGAATTAACTGGCGGAGAGTCAGGGATTTGAACCCTGGAGACGCTTTTGACGCCTACACGATTTCCAATCGTGCTCCTTCGGCCACTCGGACAACTCTCCGTTAAATGCGAAAGTCAGTATACACGAGGAATCGCAAAGTGCAAACAGAAAAGTTGGCATTTTTTAAAAACGCTTGGCCGTGCTTGGCGCTGCAGTGGGGCTTGAGGTGCCAAAAAACGGCTTCCGACCAGCGTGGTTGATCAACTCAATTGTTCAAAAAAGGGTATTCATAAGCGACTTGGCAATGAATTTAAAAATCTTTGGGTGGTGCTGTGGGCCACTGGTATGCATTTTGCGACCACAGCCTTGTGCCCGTTGACCTGCGGCTTGGCTCAGCTTGTCCCCACGGCACCGTATCTTGTCAACAGATCCGTCAAGCTTTTGGTCAGCATTTGGTTGGAATGCGCATGAAACGTCGTGTGAGTATGGGCATATGTGGAGGTCATGAGGTTGTAGCTGCATATTCTTGCAGCCTAGGAGGTTGAAAGATATTATTACCAAGTCTTTTCCTGCTTCAGGCGCACCTTCACGACCTGAAGCCACATTTGCCCAGAGGAGGTGACAATATGAAGGCTTATGAACTGCTGTTCTTTGTTGACCCCGTCGCTCGACCCCCGAGACTCGTCTCGCTGTTATGAAGCGTATCGATACCACGATCGCTGAGGGGCGCTGGCAAGGTCGACTCCGTTGACGAGGTGGGGCAAGCGCAAGCTCGCCTACGAGATCAAGACCTCACCGATGGTGACTACACCCTCATCAACTTCCACGCAGATCCTACCCAGATCGCCGAGCTTGATCGCGTCCTGCGCATCACCGACGCTGTGGTCCGCCACATGATCGTCCGTCGCGACGACCAGGAGTAAGACTGTCGTTTTGGACTGGGCTTGTGCCCCAAGAGGAAGTAGTGAGTTATGAGCATCAATCGAGTGAACATCACCGGTAACCTCACCCGCGATCCCGAGCTGCGCGCCACCGCCGGCGGAACCCAGGTTCTGTCCTTTGGCGTCGCCGTGAACGATCGTCGCCGTAACGCGCAGACTGGCGAGTGGGAGGACTATCCCAACTTTGTCGACTGCACTATGTTCGGCACCCGCGCCGAGGCCGTGAGCCGTTTCCTGGCAAAGGGAAACAAGGTCGCGATCGAGGGCAAGCTGCGCTACAGCTCTTGGGAGCGCGACGGTCAGCGCAGGAGCAAGCTTGAGGTCATCGTCGATGAGATCGAGTTTATGAGCTCCCGTGGTGGCCAGGGTGGCTACGATCAGGGCGGTTACGCCCCCGCAGCTCCTGCGCCCGCAGCACGTCCTGCCGCACCGGTGGCTACGCCGCCCGCGGTCGACGTCTACGATGAGGACATCCCGTTCTAAGGGTTGTTCACCTATTTTTGAGTGAGAGGCGGCTTCGGTTCGCCGAAGTAGCCAAATGAAAGGTATTTTGACATGGCTAATGATTTTTCTGCACGTCAGCCGCGTCGTAAGTACTGCCAGTTCTGCAAGGAGAACACTGAGTTCATCGACTATAAGGACACTCAGCTTCTCCGTAAGTACATGACCGACCGTGGCAAGATCAAGCCCCGTCGCGTCACTGGCGCTTGCACGCAGCATCAGCATGACATCGCCAACGCCATCAAGCGCGCCCGCGAGATGGCTCTCCTGCCGTACACCGTCCCCGTGGTTTCCTCTCGTGCAACCGCGACCGCGGCTAAGAAGGGAGACGCATCATGAAGGTATTCTTCTCGATGAGATCAAGGGCAAGGGCGGCGAGGGTGACGTCGTAGAGGTCGCTCAGGGTTACGCTGAGAACTTCCTGTTCCCCAAGAAGCTCGCTGTTGCCGCCACCAAGGGCAACCTCAAGCAGCTTGACGAGCGTCGCAACAACATCGCCAAGCGCGAGGCCGTCCGTCTGGCTACCGCCAACGAGACCAAGGCTGCCTTCGAGGGCAAGACGGTCACCGTTGACGTCAAGGTCGGCGACGAGGGCATCCTCTTTGGCTCCGTTACCGCCGCTATGATCGCTGACGCCATCAAGGCTCAGCTCGGTATGGACATCGACCGCAAGCGCGTCGAGCTCGGTAAGCCCATCAAGGTTGCCGGTGCCCACACCGTTGCCATCTCGCTGTACCGCGAGATCAAGGCCGAGGTTGTCGTTCTCGTCGGCGTTACCGCCGAGGAGCTCGCTGCCGAGGCTGAGGTCGAGGAGGCCGCTGAGGTCGCCGAGGCCGAGACCGCCGAGGTCGAGACTGAGGCTGCTGCCGAGTAGCATTTGCTGCAACGCAACAATCTTGTTCTAAGAAGGGCGCTCTGGGAAACCAGGGCGCCCTTTTGTTTTTGCGCTGAGTGAGTGTCATGGTGAACGTTGCGTCGAAGTCCTATATACAGGACCGTTCATCCGTTTGGTTCGGTGATGATTGGCGGCGCGCGGCGCGTTTTGGGACCGTGGCTGATACTATGGATGCTCGCAAGCGATATGAATGAGGATGCTCATGGCATATGACGATAGGGAGACCGGGCTGACGGTTGAGGACCGCGGCTCCAAGTTGGGTCTTCCCCAAAACCAAGATGCAGAGGCCAATGTACTGGCCGCCATGCTGCTATCGCCCGAGGTGGTCGAGGAGGCCCAGGTCGAGCTGCAGCCCGATGACTTCTACCGGCCCATTCATAAGACCATCTATACCGCGATGGTCGATATGTACAACAGCCGCATTCCCATCGACTCCATCTCGCTGATCGATTACCTGCGAAGCATCAACAAGCTCGATGCCGTGGGCGGCGAAGCGTACATTTTGGAGTTGATGGGTCAGACCCTGTCGCTCGTCAACTGGCAGCACCATGCCGCTATCGTTCGCCGCGATTCGATGCTGCGTGAGCTGATCGGCGCCACCAACGAGATCAACGCGCTGGCATACAACGCCCCCACCGACACCAAAGAGGTCGTGGAGCTGGCCGAGAGCAAGTTGCTCAAGGTCACGGCGCGCGAGGTCAAGTCGAGCTACAAGACGCTGACCGAGTTTATGGTCGAGGCCTATAACGAGGCCGAGGAAGTGTGCCAGGCCGGCGGCCAGGCTGCGGGCGTGCCCACGGGCTTCCCGTCGCTCGACCGCATGCTCATGGGTTTTCGCGAGGGCCAGCTCATCATCATCGGCGCCCGCCCTGCTGTGGGTAAGACGTCGTTCGCCCTGAACCTGGCGCTCAACGCCGCCGCCGCCGGTTATACCGTCGGCTTCTTCTCTCTGGAGATGTCGGGCAAGGAAATTGCCCAGCGTCTGATTTGCGCCTACGCCATGATTTCGATCAGTGACTTCCGCATGGGCCGCATTAGCCCCGAGCAGTGGGCCAATATCAACGAGGCCACGCAGACCTTGTCCAAGCTCGATATTCTGATTGACGATACGCCCGGCACCACGGTGACCGAGATCCGCGCCAAGAGCCGCCGCATGCTCCACAACAAGGAGAAGGCCATCATCATCTTGGACTACCTGCAGCTGGTGAGTCCTCCGCCGGGACGCCGCTCCGAGAGCCGTACCGTCGAGGTCTCGGAAATGTCGCGTGGTCTGAAGATCATGGCCAAGGAGCTCAAGATCCCGCTCATCGCGCTGTCGCAGCTCTCGCGTCAGGTCGAATCCCGTACCGGCAAGCGCCCGCAGCTTTCCGACCTTCGTGAATCGGGCTCCATCGAGCAGGACGCCGATATCGTTATGTTCTTGGACCGCTCCGCCGACGAGGCCGAAGCCTCGCGCGACGATCGACCCGACGAGGGCGTTACGCGTATCGTCGTGGCTAAGAACCGTTCGGGCCCGATCGGCGACGTCGACCTGATGTTCCTGCCGGCATCCACCAAGTTCTATGAGCTTGATGGGGCACATGCCGAGGAGTAGGACAGCGCCCGTTGCACGGGTATACTGGGAATGTTTTGTGCTTCTGCGTGCCGGCGTGGCGCGTAGACAGTCCATGAATGTAAGGAGTAAACATGCCGTCAACCGTTTTGGTCGGTGCCCAGTGGGGCGATGAGGGCAAGGGTAAGATTTGCGACCTGGTCGCCGGCGACTTCGATGCCGTCGTGCGCTACTCGGGCGGCAACAACGCCGGTCACACCATCGTCGTCAACGGCAAGAAGTACGGCCTGCACCAGGTGCCCTCCGGCATCATGTATTCCGACCACGTGTCGGTGATCGGTAACGGCTGCGTCGTCAACCCCAAGGTTGTCCTTGAGGAGATCGACATGTTCGAGGCCGACGGCATCACCACCAAGAACCTCAAGATTAGCGGCAACGCGCATGTCATCATGCCGTACCACATCGATCTGGATGGCGCCTTTGAGCAGAAGCTCGGCAAGAAGAACATCGGTACCACCAAGCGCGGTATCGGTCCGTGCTATCAGGACAAGATGGCCCGCATTGGCCTGCGCATGCAGGACATGCTGGACGAGGCACTGTTCCGCGACAAGCTGGAGACCGCTCTCGCCCGCGTGAACCCCGAGCTCGAGCTCATCTACAACCTGCCCACCTACACCGTGGACCAGATTTGCGACGAGTACCTGCCCATGGCCGAGCGTCTGCGCCCCTACATCACCGAGACGAGCCTGCTGCTCAACAACATGATCGATGAGGGCAAGGACCTGCTGTTTGAGGGCGCCCAGGCGACGCTGCTCGACATCGATCACGGCACCTATCCGTACGTGACGTCTTCCAACTGCACCGCCGGCGGCGCCATCACCGGCTCCGGCGTGGGCATGAAGAACGTCGACCGCGTGCTGGGCGTCATGAAGGCCTATATCACCCGCGTCGGTTCGGGCCCCATGCCCACCGAGCTTTCCTATGAGTCCGAGGCCGGTCACACGCTGACCGAGGAGGGCTATGAGTACGGCGTGACCACCGGTCGCCGTCGTCGCTGCGGCTGGTTCGACGGCCCCATCGCCAACTACGCCTCGCGCGTCAACGGCCTCACCGATATCGCCCTGACCAAGCTCGACGTGCTTTCGGCCTTCGACACCATCAAGGTGTGCGTGGCTACGACGTCGATGGCGAGCGCTACACCAGCGTGCCCGAGTATCAGGTGCGCTTTGAGCATGCCAAGCCCATCTACGAGGAACTCCCCGGCTGGAAGTGCGACATCACCGGTTGTCGCAGCTTTGATGAGCTGCCGCAAGAGGCTCAGGACTACGTGGCGTTATCGAGGATCTGGCACACACCCGCGTGACGTTCATTGGCGTTGGCGCCGGTCGCGAGCAGATCATCAACGATTCTGGAAGTAATCGGGACTATTTGGTTATTGCGATATACCCCTTTGCAGCCCGGACGGGCGGCCGAGGGGTATATTTGCTTGCAAAGGGCTCGCGCGGAGCGGGCCATTCATCCATAGAGGAGGCACCCTTGAAGGCGGACACTCAAACCATCGACATCCTGTTGTTGGGCAGCGGCGGCCGTGAGCATGCTTTGGCAGCTAAGCTCGCAGCATCACCGCGCGCCGGCAAGCTCTACATCGCGCCGGGCAACGGCGGCACCGCGAGCTGTGGCGAGAACGTTGTTCTCGACGATTGCGATCCTGCGGCCGTGGCGGCGTTTGCGCAGAGCCACGGATGCGGACTCGTGGTAATTGGCCCCGAGGCTCCGCTCGTGGCGGGCGTGGCCGACGCCGTGCGCGCGGCGGGTATTCCCTGCTTTGGCCCGGGTGCCGAGGGTGCCCAGATGGAGGGTTCCAAGCTGTTCTCCAAGCAGCTCATGGAGCGTGCGGGCATTCCGACGGCAGCCTATGGTTCGTTTACCGACGAGGCTTCGGCTCTCGCCTACGTGCGCGAGCAGGGCGCTCCGCTGGTCGTGAAGGCCGACGGCCTTGCCGCGGGCAAGGGCGTTATCGTGGCGACCGAACTTGAGCAGGCCGAGGAGGCCGTGCGCGAGTGCTTTGGCGGCACCTTTGGCGATGCCGGCAACACCGTGGTTATCGAGGAGATGCTCGTTGGTCCCGAGTGCTCACTGCTCGCCTTTACCGACGGCAAGACCGTGCGCCCCATGGCCACCTCGCAGGACCACAAGCGCGCCCTCGAGGGCGACAAGGGCCCCAACACCGGCGGCATGGGCGTCTACAGCCCGGTGCCCATCGTGACCGACGAGGAGCACGCCACCATGGTGGCGGTCATGGAGCAGACCGTTGCCGAGCTTGCTGCCGAGGGCATCGACTACCGCGGCTGCCTGTATGGCGGCTTTATGCTCACGCCTGCCGGCCCCAAGGTGCTGGAGTTCAATGCCCGCTTTGGCGACCCCGAGACGCAGGTCGTGCTGCCGCGCCTTAAGAACGACCTGGTTGAGGTTATGCTGGCCTGCGCCAACTGTGAGCTCGATCAGATTGAGCTCGACTGGCGCGACGAGTGGGCCGTGGCCGTTGTCCTGACGAGTGCGGGCTATCCCGGCAGCTACGAGAAGGGCAAGGTCATCACCGGTATCACCGATGCCGAGGCCATGGAGAACGTGACCGTGTACCACGCGGGCACTGCTGCGGTGAACGGCCAGCTCGTGACCAATGGTGGTCGCGTGCTTGCCGTGACCGCTCTGGGCGACACGTTCGAGAACGCTCGCAACCTTGCCTATGAGGCCTGCGAGAAGATTGATTTTGAGGGTAAGACCCTGCGTCACGACATCGGCCTGCGCGCGCTGCGCGGCCGCGACGCCTGGGATGCCTAAAGTCCGAGAGGATGAGACGGATGGACGAAAAGAACGAAGAGCTCGTGGATGCGCAGATCGTCGAGGAGGACAGCCGCGTGTATGGGCACGCCGAGGGCGAACCTGGTGGCGAGGTCGCTGACGAGCCGGCGCTGGTGCTGGGCGACGATGACCCGCACGATGCCGAGCTGCACGAGAAGATTCTTTCGGAGGAGTGCGCCTGGAAGGGCAAGATCCTCGACGTCCACCGTCTTGAGGTTGAGCTGCCCAACGGTCGCCGCAGCGCCCGCGATATCGTTCGCCATCCGGGTGCTGCGGCCGTTGTGGCGCTGACCGAGAGTGGCAAGATCGTACTGGTGCGTCAGTACCGCACCGCCATCGACCGCGTGACGGTCGAGATTCCCGCCGGCAAGCTCGATTCAGGTGAGGACCCGCTCGATTGCGCCAAGCGCGAACTGCATGAGGAGACGGGCTTTAGGGCTGGTCGCATTCGCTTTTTGACGTCGATTGTCACGTCCTGCGGTTTTTGCGATGAGATCATCCACATCTACTTGGCTACCAAGCTCGAGTTTGATGCGCCCAACCCCGACGATGACGAGTTTGTCAACGTGGACCTGGTGCCGCTGCACGAGCTGATCGACGCCGTGCTCGACGGCAAGATCGAAGACGCCAAGACCGTCGTGGGCGCTCTTGCCTGCGACAGTATCGCTCACCGACTAGGCGGGGCAGAGCTCTAGGTTACGCGGTTTTACCAAACCGCGTAACGAGTCGACGCTGCAAACGCCCCTAAGCGCAATCTGCCTTTCAATCGTCGCTCGCGTACCGAAGTACGCGTCGCTCCTCTTTCAAGGCACCTTGCTCGCTTAGGGACGTTTTCGCTGACGCTGCCAGAACATCGGCGTTATGCTTGTTGGGACGCTTTGTTTTCAGCCTGACCGGTTCAACCGGATTTCTCACGCTATTTATTTCTCTTCGAGGATTGCATGTTTAAAAGGTTTCTCTCGTATTACGAGCCCCAGATGGGGCTTTTTGTTGCTGATACTGTTTGTGCTCTGGTGATTGCCGCCATTGACCTGGCGTTCCCCATTATCCTGCGCAATTTGACCGGTGGGCTGTTTACTCAGGGTCAGGCTGTCATTATGCAGGCGCTCGGCATGATCGCGGTGGGCTTGGTGCTGATGTATGCCGTCCGCTGCGCCTGCCGCTATTTTGTGAGCTATTGGGGTCACGTGATGGGCGCGCGTATGGAGTCCAAAATGCGCGAGGACCTGTTTGACCAGTATGAGCGCTTTAGCTTTGCGTACTTTGACCGCAACAGCTCGGGCGCATGATGAGCCGCGTGGTCAACGACCTGTTCGATATCTGCGAGGCGGCGCATCACGTGCCCGAGTGGATCATCATCTGCGGCATCGAGATTATCGGCTCGTTTGTGATCCTCTTTACCATCGCCCCGGTGCTGGCGCTTGCCATGGCTGTGGTGACGGCGGCGTTTGCGGTCATCATGTTTTGGCAGAACATGCGCATGCGCGAGGTCTTTAGCGACAACCGCAAAAAGATCAGCGGCATCAATGCGCAGCTGCAGGATTCGCTGGCGGGCATGCGCGTGGTCAAGAGTTTTGCCAATGAGGAGACCGAACGCTTCAAGTTCCGCGCCTCCAACAATCGCTATCTTTCGTCCAAGGAGAACATGTATCACGCCATGGGCGTCTATACCGCGACGTATGGCCTGCTCTCGGGTGTGCTCTATGTGATCGTGGTGCTGCTGGGCGGCTGGCTGGTCGCCCAGGGACAGCTGCAGGCGGTCGATATGGCGACCTTTGCACTTTATATTTCGCTGTTCTGCACGCCGCTCGAGACACTCGTCAATTCGGCCGAAACGTATCAGAAGGCCATCGCCGGCTTTAAGCGCATGGACGAGGTGCTCTCGACCGCGCCGGATATCCAGGACAAGCCGGGCGCTACGGATCTGCAGGTGACTGCCGGCGCCGTGGAGTATCACGACGTGTGCTTTAACTACGAGGACGTTGAGCTGGGCGAGGGCGATGCCGAAGAGCGTCCCGTTATCGACCATATGAATCTGTCCATCAAGCCCGGGCAGACCATCGCTTTGGTTGGCCCTTCGGGCGGTGGCAAGTCCACGACCTGTTCGCTGCTGCCGCGCTTTTATGACGTGGCTGCCGGATCCATTAGCATCGACGGCCAGGACGTGCGCGATGTGACGCAGCAGAGCCTGCGTCGCGCCATCGGCCTGGTGCAGCAGGATGTCTATCTGTTTGACGGCACGATTGGCGAGAACATCGCCTACGGCAAGCCGGGCGCTACGGCAGGAGAGATCGCCGAGGCCGCCCGTCGCGCCAACATCGATGCCTTTATCGAGTCGCTTCCACAGGGTTATGACACGGTCGTGGGCGAGCGCGGCAGCCGTCTTTCGGGCGGACAGAAGCAGCGTGTTGCCATCGCGCGAGTGTTTCTCAAGAACCCCAAGATCCTTATTTTGGATGAGGCGACGAGTGCTTTGGATAACGAGAGCGAGGAGGCGGTGCAGGAGTCGCTCGAAGAGCTGGCACGCGGCCGCACCACGATTATCATCGCCCACCGTCTTTCGACCATTAAGCATGCCGATGAGATCGCGACCGTTGAGCATGGTCGCGTTGTGGAGCGTGGCACGCACGAGGAGCTTCTCGCCCGTGGCGGCACTTATGCCCGTTACTATCGAATGCAGTTCGAAGGTGCGCGTGCGCACGAGCTCGACTGATTGATATGACAGGAAGTTTATGGCTGACAAGAACCCTTTGACTCCGGAAGAAGTGACGGAGTTATTCTCCGAAATCGATGCATCCGGTGTCTTGGATCCCACGCTTGCCAAAAAGCGCACCGAGCGCATGCGTGAGAAGGAGGCTGCGGCCAAGCGCGGTGACAAAGCGGCGCTAGCGCAGCTGCGCAGCGAGGACCGCGCGAGCCAGGCAAAACATATCGACCCGCTGTCCGAGGACGACCCTTCGGGCTCGCAGGTGAGCCATACCATTACGAAGACTGCCATGGCCGTGGTCATTGGCATCTTGGTGCTGATTGTGGGCATGCAGATTGGCTACGGCGTGATGCGACGCCTGAACACCGCCAACCTGTCCGAGAGCGTTTCGGTGGATACCGTTTCGACGGCGCTGAAGGGCGGCCTTGAGTGGGGCAACGGCTTTACGCAGTTCCCGCTCGACTTTACCGTCGATGAAGCTGATGAGCGTACGGGCACGGTCGAGGTGACGGTGTTGGACACATCGTCTGCCAACGAGCTCGAGCTGCTGTCCAACGGGCAGATTCAGGCCGCTGCGCTTGCGACCAACGCGCTGCTCAACGATAAGATCGACCGCGTGGTGTATAACGTTCACGCCTATATCGACGAGGATAGCAACATTCAGCACGATTCCTTCTTTGGCATGTTTCCCGCGCGGGGTCATCAGAGCGCCATTTTGACGTTTGTGTGGACCAAGAGCTCATCCAACGCCACGAGTATCGACTGGAAGATGCGCATCGTAAGCATGGACGACACCATTGCCGAGCGCATTCAAAAACAGGTGAACTCGGTTTCGTCGCTGATCGAGGACCCGGTGGTGAGCCAGACCAAGATTGACGAGGAAAAGGCCGAACGTGACCTGGAGCATCGTCTGCATGGCCGCGAGATTTTCCGCGGCGGCAAGCCCGATCGCTCACCGTCCGATCTGCTGGAACAGGACAAGCAAAAGTAAGAGGCCATTATCCCCGCGTGAGCCACAAGCCCACCGCGGGAGTAATTTTTCTTGGGACGGGGGATTAAATTATCATTATGCATAGAAAGTCATAATTATCATTTCGTAAACATTTCGATGAAATTAACGCCATGAGGCATGCTTGCGGTTACAATACCGCGAGGCCTAACTACACACCTTTAAGCCGGTCCTGTGAGACCGGGAAGGAGAATTATGGCGAACAACCATACCGCGGGCGCTGCCGCCCGCACCTTCGCGCCCAGCGAGCTTTGCCAGCGTATGCTGGCCAAAACCAGCAAGGGCACCTGCGGTCCCTGTATCCTGTATCTTGAGGATGGGACCATTTTTTATGGACGTGCATGCGGCGCCGAGGGCACCGCGACCGGCGAAGTCTGCTTCAACACCTCGCTCGAGGGCTACTTTGAGGTCATGACCGACCCGAGTTATGCCGGCCAAATTGTAACCATGACCTATCCGCAGATCGGCAATTACGGTATCGACGAGACCGATGTCCAGTCGGCCTTCCCCGGCGACGCCGTGCGCCCTGCGAGCGCTCCGGCTATGCGCGGCATGATCGTTCGCGATATGTGCGCCACGCCTTCTAACTGGCGCTCGGCCGTCAGCGTGCCGGAGTACCTGCGCGCTCACGGCATCGTCGCTATCGAGGGTATCGACACCCGCGCTCTGGTGCGCCATCTGCGCGACAATGGTTCCAAGATGGGCATTATCTCGACCGAGATCTTCGACGTCGACGAGCTTGCCGAGCGCTTGTCCGCTGCGCCCACGCTGGTAGGCGAGAACCTGGTCAAGACCGTAAGTTGCCCCGCGCCTCACGAGTTTGTGGCCGCCGACCTGCCTGCCACGCATGACTTTGCGCTTGCGGCTGCCGCTCCTGCCCGTCACAAAGTGGTCGCCTACGACTGCGGTGTGAAGCGCGGTATTCTGGAGGGCCTGGTCCGTGCCGGCTGCGATCTCACCGTCGTGCCGTGGGATACGCCCGCCCAGCAGGTGCTCGACATGAATCCCGATGGCGTCTTTTTGTCCAACGGCCCCGGCGACCCCGATGCCGTGGTGGAGACCTATGAGCAGGTACAGCAGCTGATCGGCAAGGTGCCGGTCTTTGGCATTTGCCTCGGTCACCAGATGATCAGCCTGGCCTGCGGCGCCCAAATGGAAAAGCTTAAATTCGGTCACCGTGGCGGTAACCAGCCGGTTATGAATCTGGTGAGCCGTCGCGTGGAGATCACCGCGCAAAACCACGGCTTTGGCCTGCTGTTCCCCAGTCTGGGCAAACTGATTCCGGAGCTTTCCGGCGGCGAAACCGAGCATGCGGCCGACGGTGACCTGCGCGCCTGGGTGCGTCGCGGCATCGCGCCGGTCGTGATGAACGAGCGCTTTGGTCGCATTCGCCTGACACATGTGAACCTCAACGACGGCACCGCCGAGGGCATCCAGCTGCTCGACGCCCCGTGTTTCTCGGTCCAGTACCACCCCGAGGCTTCGCCTGGCCCCACCGATGCCCACTATCTCTTTACCGCCTTTACGCGACTCATGGACGGCGAGGAGAACTACCTGGACATCGACACCGCGAAGGACCGCCTCGCCGGCTGGAATTTCGCCGAGTCCGAGAACGCTGCGACCGAGGAGAACTAACATGCCTAAACGTACTGACATCAAGCGCATCCTCGTTATTGGTTCGGGCCCTATCGTCATTGGCCAGGCCTGTGAGTTCGACTACTCCGGCGCACAGGCCTGCAAGGTGCTCAAGGAGGATGGCTTTGAGGTCATCCTGGTCAACTCCAATCCGGCGACCATCATGACCGACCCGGGTCTTGCCGACCGCACCTATGTCGAGCCCATCACCGCCGAGTTTATCGAGCGCGTAATCAAGAAAGAGCGCCCGGACGCGCTGCTGCCCACGCTGGGCGGCCAGACCGGTCTGAACGCCGCCGTCGAGCTGGCAAAGGACGGCACGCTCGACAAGTACGGCGTCGAGATGATCGGCTGCGACCTGGCCGCTATCGAGCGCGGCGAGGACCGCAAACTCTTTAACGAGGCCATGGCCGAGATCGGCCTGGAGGTTGCGCGCTCGGGCTATGCCTACAGCGTGGCCGACGCCGAGGCTATCGCCGAGCGCGTGGGATATCCCTGCGTACTGCGCCCGAGCTTTACCCTCGGTGGCGCCGGCGGCGGCATCGCGCATACCCACGAGGAGCTCGTCTCCATCGTGAGCCAGGGCCTTGAGCTCTCGCCTGCCCATGAGGTGCTGGTCGAGGAGTCCATCGAGGGTTGGAAAGAGTATGAGATGGAGGTCATGCGCGACCACGCCGGCAACGGCATCATCGTGTGCTCCATCGAGAATCTCGACCCCATGGGCGTGCACACCGGCGACTCCATCACCGTGGCGCCGGCGCAGACGCTCTCCGACCTTGAGTACCAGCGCATGCGTGTCGCCTCGCTCGCCATCTTGGGGAAGATCGGCGTCGAGACCGGCGGCTCCAACGTGCAGTTTGCCGTGAACCCCCAGACCGGCCGCCTGATCGTCATCGAGATGAACCCGCGCGTGAGCCGTTCGTCCGCACTGGCCTCCAAGGCCACGGGCTTCCCCATCGCCAAGGCCGCCGCTCGCCTGGCCGTGGGCTACACGCTCGACGAGATCGTCAACGACATCACCAAGCAACGCCCGCCTGCTTTGAGCCCACAATCGACTACTGCGTCGTCAAGGTGCCGCGCTTTGCCTTCGAGAAGTTTAAAGGCACTGATCCTACGCTCACCACGCGCATGAAGGCCGTGGGCGAGATTATGGCGATCGGCCGCACCTTTGAGGAGCCTTCGGCAAGGCCATGCGCTCACTGGAGGACGGTCACCAGGGCATCTGCGCCGGTGGCAAGGAGGGTGCCGACAAGCTGAGCGACGATGAGCTCGCTCAGGCCGTGGCAACCCCGACCGAGCACCGCATCTTCTTTGTGGTCGAGGCCCTGCGCCGTGGCTGGGACATCGCCCACATCCATGCCATCTGCGGTATCGATCCGTGGTACCTCAACCGTATCAACGACATGGTGCAGGTCCAGGAGAGCATCCGCGGCCTGCGTGTGGAGGATATCGACGCCGACGCGATGCGCCTGCTCAAGCAGTACGGCACGAGCGACGCCGAGATTGCCGCGCTGACCGGCTCGGACGAGCGCTTTGTGCGCGCCTATCGCAAGGGTCTGGGCGTGGTTCCCAGCATGAAGACGGTCGATACCTGCGCTGCGGAGTTTTCGAGCGCCACGGAGTACCACTACAAGACGTACGAGAACATCTACCGCACGAGCCCGGATGCCAAGAAGTGCGTGGCTCCCGACGAGACCACGCCGGCGGACAAGCCCAAGGCGATGATCCTGGGCGCCGGCCCCAACCGCATTGGCCAAGGTATCGAGTTCGATTACTGCTGCGTGCACGCGAGCTACGCACTGGCGGCTCGCGGCTTCGAGACCATCATAGTCAACTGCAACCCCGAGACCGTTTCGACTGACTACGACACCTCGGACCGCTTGTACTTTGAGCCGCTCACCTACGAGGACGTCATGGACGTTATCGATGTCGAGCGCCCCGACGGCGTCGTGGTGACGCTCGGTGGCCAGACCCCGCTTAAGCTGCGCGCATGCTCGAGGAGAGCGGCGTGAACATTATGGGCACCAAGCCCGATGCCATCGACTTTGCCGAGGACCGCGAGCGCTTCGCCGCTCTGCTCGACAAGCTGGGCATCATGTACCCGCCGGCGGGCCAGGCCACCTCGTTTGAGGAGGCCGAGGCCGTGGCCGCGCACATCGGCTATCCGCTGCTGGTGCGCCCGAGCTATGTGCTGGGCGGCCGCGGCATGATGATCGCCTACGATGCCGAGCATCTGCGCGATTACATGGCCGAGGCTGCGCGCATTAGCCCCGACTACCCGGTGTACCTGGACCGCTTCCTGGAGGGTGCGATCGAGTCCGACGTCGACGCCCTGTGCGATGGCGAAGAGGTATACATCGGCGGCATCCTGGAGCATATCGAGGAAGCCGGTATTCACTCCGGCGACTCCGCGACCTGCATCCCGCCGTTCAGCTTTAGCGAGAGCCTGCAAGCGAAGCTCCGCGAGACCACGCGCCGCATCGCGATGGCGCTGGGCGTGCGCGGTCTGGTCAACGTGCAGTACGCCATTAAGGGCGAGACCGTTTACGTGATCGAGGCCAACCCGCGCGCCAGCCGTACCGTGCGTTTATCTCCAAGGCACCGGCGTGCCGCTGGCCAAATGCGCGGCGCGCATCATGGCAGGCGATTCCATCGCGAGCTTGGGCCTGCCGAGCGACGAACGTCAGCTGGACTGGTTCTGCATGAAGGAAGCCGTTATGCCCTGGGGTCGTTTCCCGGGCGCCGACGTCATCCTGGGGCCCGAGATGAAGTCGACGGGCGAGGTCATGGGTATCGCTAAGAGCTATCCCGAGGCATACGCCAAGACGCAGCTGGCGATCGACTACAGGCTGCCCGACCCGAGCGCCGGCAAGGTATTCATCAGCGTGTGCGACCGCGACAAGCGCCACATCCTTTCGGTCGCGCGTATCCTGCGTTACCTGGGCTTGACATCTGCTCCACCGAGGGTACGGCGCGCGTGCTGCGTGGAGGCAACGTGACGTGCGAGATCGTGGAGAAGATTAGCGGCCCGCACGACGGCGAGCGCCCCAACATCGGCGACCTCATCGCCGATGGCAAGATCGCGGTGATCATCAACACGCCGTACGGTCCGGGCTCGCGCGGCGACGGCTATCTGCTGCGCACCGAGGCGGTGCGACGCGGTGTGACCTGCGTGACCGCGATGTCTGCCGCCAACACGTATGTGAGTGCCATCGAGGCGGTGCGCGAGGACCAGCAGGGTCACGGCAGCGCCAACGACATGGGCATGGACGTCATCGCCCTGCAGGACCTGCCGCAGCACACGGTGTAATGTGACCTGGTCGGCCGGGGCGGCAGCCGGACACTTTCTCTCGGAAACTGGGCTTCGCGAAGTTTTCCGAGAGAAAGGACCGCCTCCCGCCCCGGCCTACGGTGACTCGGTTGCACCGTGTGCTGCCGAAGGGGCTTTGTGCGATGACTAGGGCTGAATAGAAAATGAGTGTGGGCGCGTCGTTCGTTTGAATCGACGGCGCCCACGTTTTGGATTATTGGGCTGTGGCGGTGAAGGTTGTTTTGTCGGCGGCGATGTGCACGTGCAGCTTTGCCTGACCGTCGCAGCTGATGAGCACGCCTACCTCGAACGGGGTTCCCGTCTTGTCGTAGGTCGAACGCACGATGCGCATCGCCGCCTTACCGGTGTTCTGTCCCAAAAGACGCGCCTCATGCTTGTCGAGGTTGACCGTCTCGTAGACGGCATCGACGCTTGCGGGCAGGATGCCGGTCTTTTCCGCGATGTAGGCGTAGAGCGAGCCATCCACGTCTTTGCGCGTGAGCTCGGGGCAAAGTGACACGGGGATATAGACGTAGTTGAGCTCCATGGGTTTGTCGTTGGCGAGACGCAGGCGGCGAATCTCCCAGACGGGTGTCCCTTCGGGCACTTTGAGCCCGGAGGCGATGCCGCGGACGGCCGGTATGCTTGAAAAGGCGAGAATCTGCGAGCTCGGAACCCGTCCCGCTTCGCGCATCCGCGCGCTGAAATTCAGGGCCAGGTCGATGCCGGGTGCTGAAGTTTGGGGCTTGATGAACGTGCCCTGGCCGCGCTTGCGCACCACGCGCCCCTCGATGACGAGATCTTGGAAGCAACGGCGCACGGTCGCGCGCGATAACTCCAGCCGCTCACAGATTTCGAGCTCGCGTGGCAGCGGCGTCTTGGTGTCGAACGCCTGGCTGGCGATAAGCAGAGCGATTCGATGTTTAAGCTGGACATAGAGCGGCGTATCACCGCTGCGGTCGAAGGGTTCGGAGGCGAGAAACGAGATCATATCCATGGGGTACCTCCATGTCGTGGGCGTACGTGACATGGTCTGACACTGCGGGGCAAACCGGAGATGCCAGGCCCGATTCTTGCTGGTATGTATGGTGCATAAGGAACATAAAACATTTATCAGGCAATCTACCTGCTATTTTAAAATAATTAGAAGAAAAATAATTTAGGCACAAAAATAGTTGCTACCGTTAACCGATGAATAGTTGCCGTTCGCAACTATTTTCTTGTACCGAACATGCCCCGGCGCAACAATAATCTCAGCAAAAAGCAAAGCCGTGCGACACACGGCAGGTCGAGAGGAGACCGCATGCGGTATCTGGTAATGGTCAGTCACGGAACGCTCGCTCCCGGACTGCACAGTGTCCTCAAGATGCTCGGCAATGACGCCCCGAACATCTTGTCGACGAGTCTCGTGGACGGCATGGGCGCTGACGAGTATGTCGAGAACGTCAAGGCGATGCTCGCTCCCGTTACCGCCGATGACGAGGTTGTCCTGCTTGGTGACATCCTGGGCGGATCGCCGCTCACCAATGCCATGAACACGCTGGCCGAGAAGGGTTTGCTCGCCCACACCATTGCCTTCGGCGGTATGAATCTGCCCATGGCTATGACCGCCATGATGGGGCTTGCCACCATGGACCTGGATTCCCTCAAGCAGATGATGCTGCAGGAGGGCAAGAACGGTATGTCCGAGCTCGTTGTCCCGACCGATGACGCCGACGACGAGGACGACGACATCTAGGCAGCGCATCCGCCCAAATTTTCGTGATGGAGCGGGGGTTAAGAGGAAAGACCCCCGGTGATAAAGAAAGGGAGAACGCATGATTTCGTTCATCCGTATTGATGACCGTATGATCCATGGACAGACCGTTACCCGTTGGGCCCTCGAGTATCCCTGCGACGGTCTTATCGCCGTCAACGACGCTGCAGCGTCCAACCCCGTGCTCAAGGAGGCCTACAAGAGTGCCTCGGGCAAGAAGACGTTCGTGTGGACCAAGGAGCACTTCAAGGAGGTCTCCGAGAAGGTTCTCAAGTCCGACACCAAGTACTTCCTGATCACCAAGAACCCGCTCGACATGAAGGAACTTCTCGTCGATTTTGGCTTTAAGCCCGGCATGGACCGCATCATCGTCGGTCCCTGCAACGATCGTCCCGGCACCACCAAGCTTGGCAACAACCAGTCGATCACGCAGGAAGAGGCCCAGGCGCTCGAGGATCTCACCAACGCCGGTTACACGGTCGAGTTCGCCCTTATCAAGGAGAAGTCCATCGGTGAGTGGCCCAAGTTCCGCGGTCAGTTTGGCTTCTAGTTAGGTGCCAGCCGCATTTTGGTATCTACAGCCCTTGGTGAAAGGGGCTGAGGAATAAAGAAAGGGGAAAGCATGGCAATCAATGCATTCCAAGCCGCGCTGTTCGGCCTGTTCGCCTGCCTGGCATCACTGCCTGGCATGGGCGGCACGACGATCGGCAACTACACTCTGGGTCGTCCTCTGGTCGCCGGCCTCATCGTCGGCATCATCATGGGCGATATGCAGACGGGTATCCTCGTCGGCGCTGCCATCCAGGTTGTCTACATCGCTCTCGTGACCCCCGGCGGAACCGTCTCCGCGACGTCCGCGCCGTGTCCTATATCGGCATCCCGCTGGCGATCCTCGCCATCAAGAACTCGGGCATCGATCCCGCCTCCGCTGAGGCTGCCGGCATGGCCGCATCCCTCGGTGCCGCCGTCGGCACGCTCGGCACTGTGCTCTTCTATGGCACCGCCACCATCAACCTGGTGTGGCAGGGCATGGGCTGGAAGTGGCTCGAGAAGGGCGATCTCCACAAGCTCTACCTGGTCAACAACGTTCTGCCTTGGATCGGTCACATCGTCTGCTCGTTCCTCCCGACGTTCATCATCACCATGGGCGGCACCGCCATGGTCGACCTCATGAAGACCTACATGCCCATGGACGGCATCGCGATGAAGACGCTGTTTACCGTCGGCTCGCTGCTGCCTACCGTCGGTATCGCCATCCTGCTCAAGCAGGTCATCTCTAAGCCCACGGACTTCCTGACGTTCTTCTTCGGCTTCACCCTGTCCGCTGTTATGGGCTGCAACCTGATCGCCGCTGCCGGCATCGGCTGCTTCTTCGCCCTGATCAACTATGAGATCGCTTCGCTCAAGATCGACCTCGCAAACGCTCCCAAGGCAGCTATCGCCTCGGGCTCAGATGATGAGGAAGAGGAGGACATCTAATGGCAGAGAAGAAAATGCTCTCTAAGAAAACGCTTGCCAAGTCGTTCCGTAACTGGTCCTATGGCAACCTGACCTGCTTCTCGCAGGAGCACATGCAGACCTTCGGTTACCTGTGCGCCATGCTTCCGATTGTCGAGGAGCTCTACGACACGCCCGAGGAGCAGAAGCAGGCCCTCCAGACCTACTCCGCGTTCTTCAACACCGAGCCGCAGATCGGCACCATGATTGTCGGCGTCACCGCCGGCCTCGAGGAGGCTCGCGCAAACGGCGAGGCCATCGACGACGACGCCATCAACGGCATCCGCGCCGGCCTCATGGGCCCGCTCGCCGGCCTTGGCGACTCGCTGATCGTCGGTACCCTGATCCCGATCCTGCTCGGTATTGCCCTCGGTCTCTCGACCGGCGGCTCCCCGCTCGGCGCCATCTTCTATATTGTCGTGTGGAACCTGCTCATGTTCCTTGGCATGCGCTTTGCCTACAACCAGGGCTATGAGCTCGGCGGCAAGGCGGTCGAGGCCCTCGTCGGCCCCAAGGCCAAGGCTCTGCGTGATTCCATCGTGATGGTCGGTACCATGGTCATCGGTGCAGTCGGTGCTACCTGGGTCTCCATCACCTGCAGCCCCAACCTGGTGCTGCCCGGTGGCGGTAAGTTCCAGGACACGCTCGATGGCATCTATCCGCACCTGCTGCCGATGATCTTCATCATCTTCTGCTGGTACATGATGACCAAGAAGAAGGTCAACCCCATCGTTATGATGCTGATCCTCGTTGTGATCGCATTTGTGGGCGTTCTCATTGGCTTCTTCGACCCGGCACTGAGCTACTAGTCATCATCCCCTGGCCCCCTGTAAGGCCGTGCGGCCTCAACCGCACGGCCTTCTGATTTTGCGCCGCCCTTCAAGGGCAATATGGCCAGCGACCTCCATCGCCTACACGACACCCGCTATATTGCTCTTGAAAGATGACGTATTCGACAAACGATGCACTTGCGCATGATGCACACTTTGCACGAGGAGGACCATATGCACGAGAAACATGGACACGACCTTTCGCGCGACGACTTGATTCGCGAGGCAAAGATGCAGACCGATGCTATTCAGCGGCTCAATGTTTGGCTGCGCCTGGGCTATTCGCTCGTGGCGATTGGCTTTTTGATGGGGATGTGGGGTATGCAGGGCGGCCCCGGCTGGGGTGTCCCCGTGGGCATCGTGTGCCTGGTGGTGGGCACTCCGCTTTCGATCGTGCTTAAGGTCGGCACGACCAACGCCAAAAAGAATGTCGAGCGCATGCTCGAGGCCGCTGGTGTCGACGTTGAGGAGCTTATGCGACGCAAGAAGGACGAGCAATAGACTTCCGCGTTGGGGTATCATAAATAATTGTTGCGAATGTTAACTAATGTACGGCAAATGACGGTTTTATGGCCCTTCTAGAGTTGCAAAGGACAATATCCCCAGTGGATTACGATGACGTCGCTCGAAAACTGATTGTGTACTCACGTTCCCTTGCCAAGGGATCCTTGAGTGCTGCCGGCGGCGCCAGTGTGGGCGAGGCACCGGTTTTACAGTATCTATCGGGTATTGACGGTGATGTCATTCCCTCCGAGATTGCCAAGAAGCTGAAATTCTCCCGTGCGCGCATGTCGCATATCTTGGATTCACTCGAGAGTAAGGGTTACGTTCAGCGCAGGACTGATCCAAACGATCGTCGGCGTGTGCTGGTGAGCATTACCGAGGAAGGCCGTGATTTCGCGGCGAAAATGCCGAGAGTGTGGCATCGCTCTCGAAACAACTCTCAGCGCTCGGCGAGCACGATGCCCAGGAGCTCGTGCGCATCCTGAATAAAGCTTACAGCCTTACCTATGATGCCGACGACTACCTGGACAATCTATAAGGATAAAGACAGACATTTAGGTGCATCTTGAAATGCACCCGGGACAGTTGTGCCCATCAGCCACCGTCAACATCTCATTCCAAACCAAATCAGCCAACGTACGTCATGGCAATCCCCGGTAGGTTGCAGGATGGCGGCTGAGCCTTTCCCTCGGGAAACTTCGCGAAGCCCAGTTCCGAGGGAAAGGTATGGTCTGTGTAATACCAGACAAACAGTACATTTTTGCTAGATTGGTATTTGACTGAAGAACCAATTGGTATGGCTTATTAAGCCCACCTTGCCGCTGACGCTCATTTTACTGCCGCTGGTGGACTTCCGAACTTGGTTGCGCAAGTGCTCCCATATATTGATATGACCTAGTAGGTGGCTATCTGGTTACTACCAGTTGGCCCCTTGGTAACGGGTGGCCCCATTGTGCGGAATGTACCGAACATCCCCGTTTGATACGTTTTCCCATGCTGCCGGGGGGGCGTCCTCGGCACCTCAGCATCTCGGAAGAAAGGAGACCAGGTGCGCAGGAATTCCATTTTTACGAAACGGTGGGTGAAGGGAAGCGCGGTCCTCGTTGCCACTGCAGCGACGCTCGTGTTTGCCAATCCCCAGCAGGCGATTGCCACGCCACTCAAGGGCGTCGACTCGGCGACCGTGTCCCAGTCTGCCTCGAATGTCGTCGACATCGATTTCGCTGACGGCATCAAGGGCCGTATTACGTTCCTCGAGGACGGTATTTTCCGTTATAACGTCGACCCCAAGGGTGAGTTTTCCGAGTACGCCACGCCGCGCAGTAAGTCCCACACGGCTAAGATCCAGGCTCAGCCCGATACCTCGGACACCTACAGCAAGCCGAGTGCGACGGTTGCCGACAAGGGCGACACTATCGAGATCACCGGCGGAAAGGCGACCGTGATCCTGGACAAGGCGACTGGCAAGATGAGTATCAAGTCAGGCGACCGTGTCGTGGTTTCCGAGTCCGCGTCCCTCGACCTTGATAAGAAGGGTACCGTCCAGACGCTCGCCAAGGAGAAGTCCGAGAACTTCTTTGGCGGCGGCACCCAGAACGGACGCTTCCTGCACACCAACCAGACCATCGCCATCTCCAACACGAACAACTGGACCGATGGCGGCGTTGCCTCGCCCAACCCGTTTTATTGGACGAGTGACGGCTACGGCGTGCTCCGAAACACGTTTGCAGAGGGTTCCTACGACTTCGGTTCCACGGACTCATCGACGGTCACGACTTTGCACAGCGAGAATGAGTTTGATGCCTACTACTTCGTGGCGACCAACGAGGGAGCTTCGAACGTGGCAACTGAGATGCTGCAGGACTACTACAAGGTGACCGGTAACCCGGTACTGCTGCCCGAGTACGGGTTCTACCTTGGTCATCTTAATGCCTATAACCGTGATGGCTGGTCAACGACCTCGGGTCAAAAGAAGTGGGAGACCAAGGGCAGCAAGTCCTCGAGCGAGAAGGGCGACGTTAAGTACGAGTCTGGCATGTCGACGGGCTACAAGCTCGACGGCACACTTGCGGCCGAGACGCTCAACGGTGAGGGCCCTACGGTTGATACCGAGAACATGAAAGCGACCGATTTCGACCGCCAGTTCTCTGCTCGGCAGGTTATCGATGACTACGAGGACAGCGACATGCCGCTCGGCTGGTTCCTGCCGAACGACGGCTACGGCGCGGCTATGGCCAGAACGGTTACTACAAGACCGGCGGCGTCAACTCCGACGGAGCGAGCTCGGCCGACCGTCTTAACGCTGTGCGTGCCAACGTCGACAACCTTAAGAAGTTCACCGAGTATGCCAACTCAAAGGGTGTGAGCACGGGCTTGTGGACCCAGTCCAACCTTGAGCCCGACAGCAACCCTGAGACCCCGTGGCATCTGCTTCGCGACTTCGACGCCGAGGTCAAGACGGGAGGCATCACTACCCTTAAGACCGACGTTGCCTGGGTTGGATCTGGCTACTCCTTTGGTCTTAATGGCATCAAGACAGCTTATGACACGGTGACGACCGGCGCTAACAAGCGCCCCAACATCATCACGCTCGATGGTTGGGCCGGCACGCAGCGCTTTGGTGGCATTTGGACCGGCGACCAGTATGGCGGTAACTGGGAGTACATTCGCTTCCATATCCCCACGTATATCGGTCAGAGTCTTTCGGGCAACCCCAACATCGGCTCCGACATGGATGGCATCTTTGGCGGCGACCCCATCATCTCTGCGCGTGACTACCAGTGGAAGACGTTCACGCCCTCTATGCTCGACATGGACGGTTGGGGCACCTACCGTAAATCGCCCATGACGCACGGCGATCCCTACACAGGCATCTCGCGCTTCTATCTCAAGCTCAAGGCGCAGCTCATGCCCTATATCTACACGAGCGCGGCCTCGGCGGCCAACATCGACACGGGTAACGGCGATGCCGGCCTGCCCATGATCCGCGCCATGCTGCTTTCTGACAACTCCGAGTACGCCGCAAGCACTTCGACGCAGTACCAGTATATGTTCGGTGAGAACTTCCTAGTGGCACCGGTGTATCAGGATACCCAGGCAGATGAGAACGGCAACGACATTCGCAATGGGATCTACCTCCCCAACTACGGCACCGACGAGAATCCCACCATCTGGATCGATTACTTCTCGGGTAAGCAGTATCGCGGCGGCCAGGTTCTCAACAACTACGAGGCTCCGCTTTGGAAGCTGCCGCTGTTTGTGAAGGCCAACGCTATCGTGCCGATGTACGCCGAGAACAACAACCCCGAGGCAGTGAGCGACACCAACACCAAGGGTACCGACCGCAGTCAGCGTATCGTCGAGTTCTTCGCCACCGAGGGCGACGGCACCTTTACGCAGTACGAGGACGACGGCTCCTCCATCGAAAACAACACGACTGAGGACGATTCCTACGGCACGATCGACAATATCTCCTACGGTGAGCATGTGAGCACCGTCTACAGCTCCAAGGCCGCAGGCGGCACCGCGACCTTTACCGCCGAGGCCTCGCAGGGCGGCTACAACGGCTACGACTCCAACCGCACCACGACCTTCGTGGCCAATGTGTCCGCCAAGCCCACGAGCGTCGTCGCCAAGAACGGCGGATCCGCACTCAACGTGGTTGAGGTCAACTCGCAGGAGACCTTTGACGCCGCGACCCCCGAGCCGGCCAGGCGGTCTACTTCTACAGCAAGACCCCCAACCTCAACCACTACGGCAGCGATGCGGACGGCACCGAGGCCGAGCAGGGCGAGAGCTTCAACAACACCAAGATCACCACGAACCCCAAGGTCTACGTCAAGTTCGCGAAGACCGATGTTGCTGCAGCGGCGCAGACGCTTGAGCTGGGCGGTTTCGTGAACGCCGACGCAACGCTCACAGCCGATCGCCTCAACGAGAACCTCTCCGCACCCACGAACCTTGCTGCCCCCGAGGACGTCACGACCCCAACGAGCATCAAGCTCACCTGGGGAAAGGTCGATGGTGCTACCTCCTACGACCTTAAGGTCGACGGCACTGTGTTTGCCGTGGGTGATGCGGCCGAGTTCACGCACACCGACCTCGCCTACAATAGCAAGCACACCTACCAGATTCGTTCGCGCAACGCCGAGGGTTACTCCGCCTGGAGCGATGTGCTCGAGGCGAACTCCGCACTCGATCCGTGGCGGAACGTCCCCGACGCCGAGCAAATCACCTGGGAGGGCTCACTTTACGGCAGCCATAAGGCCGAGCTCGCCTTCGACCATGAGTTCCAGTCGGGCGACGGCGGTTTCCACTCCGGTGGCAACGATCTGGGCAAGGCGCTTACCGTTGACTATGGACGCGCTTACAAGCTCGATAAGCTCGAGTACTATCCGCGCGATGACGCCGGCAACGGCACTGTGACCAAGATGCGTGTTGAGACGAGTCTCGATGGCGTCCACTGGACGAGCCAGGAGGTCGATTGGGCACGTTCCGCTGATTGTAAGACGGTAGCGTTTGACGGCACCGTGGCCGCCCGTTACGTGCGCATGACACCGCTCGCCTCGGTCGGCAATTTCTTCTCCGCGTCCGAGATTGCCATCTACAAGACCGACGGCACGGATGGCTTCGCCGTGGGCTCCAACCTCAACAAGGCCACGATCTCCGACGGAGACTACTCCAACATGAAGAACTACCTGGGCCTCGAGAATCGCGAGCCCGATACCCCGACGTTCGGTTCGCAGATCCGCGACCACTTCGCCGACCTCAACGATAACGGCGTTTTACGACGTCTACGATTACTCGTTCACCATGGCGGGTCTTGACGGTGGCACTAAACAAAAGGGCAAGGTCGCAGGTTCGCTCGCGGTGATACCGAGCAAGACCGAGGTCGAGGCTGGTGATGAGATCACCGTTGATGTCTATGCGGCCGACGCCAAGAACGTCAACGCCCTGGGCGCTCTCGTCAACTTCAAGAGCGACCAGTTCGAGTTTGTGTCCGAGAGCATCGCGCAGGACGGCTCGACTGCCGGCATGGAGAACCTGTCTCGCGAGAAGGTCCAGTTCGCGGACAGAACGCAGACTATCAATCTCGCCTTTGCCAACCGCGGCGATGGCAAGCTCTACAACGGTACCGGCGCGGTGGCGAGTTTCAAGCTCAAGGCCAAGACCGCCGGCAAGGTCGAACTGCCCTCGACATCTTGGCTCATCGGTCCGGCATGCGACGCGCTTGAGTTTGCGAGCGACGGCACGGTGACGATGCCGGATGTTCCTCAGCCAACGGTCGCCGAGTACGGTCAGGATGCCTTCAACATCACGATGACCAACGATGAGCTCACGACCGACGACGGGACCAACGTCGAGAAACTTATCCAGCAGAAGAGCTATAACGCGCTGTTCGATAATAACGAGGGCGACAACGGCTTTGAGTTCCTATGGGACTGGAGCGGCAACTGGGACAGCGAGGGTAAGCTTCCGAGTTACGTGAAGCTTCCCACCACGATGACATTCGCATTTAAGACGCCGTCGAAACTCGATAGTGTCGAGGTCGTTAACCGCAACGGTGGCAACGGAACCGTGCAGAAGATCAAGGCTGTCGTGACGTTCGAGGATGGCTCGACCCAAGAGTTCGCGGGCGGGGAGTACGATTCCTTCCGGGCTCGCTACGCCTTTGGCCTCTCTGCCGAGAACAAGGGCAAGAAGGCGACCAAGGTCGAGGTCACGCCGCTTGAGGCATCGGGTGACCAGATGCTCACACTGCGTGAGGTCAACTTCAACTACACGCAGGGTGTCGAGGCCATCGAGGGTGTCGAGCTAGGCAAGAACCAGACCGAGTTCTTTGAAGGCGACATTACGCCCGTCGACGCCAAGGCTACGCCTGAGAGCGCTGGCTACCCCTATGTGACGGTCGAGAGCTCCGACCCCTCTGTGGTAAGCGTCTCCGCTGTTCAGGCTGGCGATAGCGTGAGCTACTACCTGCGTGCCAACAAGGCCGGCAAGGCAAAGATCACGGTGGCGTCGGTACTCGACCCCTCCAAGACCGCATCCTATGAGGTCGAGGTCAAGGCTGGTGTCGATACCTCTGCGCTCGTGGCAGCGCTTTCCAAGGCCGCGGGCTACAGCGAGTCCGTCTACACCAAGGATTCCTATGCAGCTCTCACCACTGCGGTCGAGGCGGCTCGGAAGCTCCTCGACAGCGGCCAGGGCAGCTATAGCAAGAAGGATGTCGCAGACGCCACTGCCAAGATCGAGAAGGCAATCGACGGCCTCAAGATGCGCCCTGTCGATGAGAAGATCCTCATCAACACGCCCGAGAACCGCAAGAACGTCAAGGTGGCCGACTTCTCGAGTGAGGCCGACTACGAGGGCAGCAACGCCGTCAACGCTCTCGACGGCGACGAGCGGACGCTTTGGCACAGCGACTGGGCCCATGGGACCGGTATGCCCCAGTATCTGAGTGTCGACCTGGGCCGCGACTACGATCTCACCGACGTTACATTCCTGCCGCGCCAGGACGGCGGCACTAACGGCGATATCTTCGAGGCCGAGATACTGGTCTCCGACACTGCCGACGGTTATGAGATGGGCACCGCCGCGTCGATGGGTACGTTCGCCTTCGACAACGACGGCCGCGTGCTCACCGACCGTGGCGACTGGAAGCAGATGAGCTTTGGCGCCGCGCGCGGTCGCTACGTGACCGTCAAGGTGATTCACGCCGGCGGTGGCGACGTTGATGCCTACTGCAGCATGGCGGAGCTCAAGTTCTACGGTACGGCCGTCCCCGATCCGGTGGCGAAGGATGATCTCGCTACCGCGATCGAAAAGGTTGATGCCGAGGTTGCTGCCGGCGACCTCAAGGCCGGTGACTACACCGAGGCCTCCTGGACGGCGCTCGAGAACGCCCTGGCGAGCGCCCGCGCCATCTTGAGCGATGAGGACGCCACGCAGGACGAGGTCGACCAGGCGCTCAGGGCGTCGAGAGCGCCCGCGGCGCGCTCGAGAAGACCCCGGTGGTCCCGGTCGAGAATCCGACTAAGAAGCAGCTCAAGGCCCTGGTCAAGCAGGCGAAGGAGACTGACACCAGGGGCAAGACGGACGAGTCTGTCAAGGCCCTGACGGATGCCATTACCTACGCCGAGGACGTCTTGGGTGATGAGAATGCTTCCGACACCCAGCTCCAGGCGGCCTATGACCAGCTCAAGCTGGCCATTGAGAGCCTCAGGGATGCCGACTCCGGCAACCAGGGCGGCTCGGGCAACCAGGGTTCCGGCAATGGCTCGAACGGCGGCAACCAGGCGGGCAAGCCCGCAGGCGACAAGGCCCAGGGCAGCAAGAAGAACGGTTCGGCGATCCCCAATACCGGCGACCAGACGGCGGCGACCGTCGTGACCGTCGGTGGTCTCGGCGCCATCATCGCCGCGATCGGCGCTTTCTTCCATCGTCGCAGCAAGGCCAAGTAGCCCCAGCAACAGCTAAGCAAGCGTGCCCGCCGTCCCACCCAAGGACGGTGGGCATGCTTTTTGAATGTAGGCGGAAAGCTCCGACCCTTCGGCCTTAATCTCGCAAAGCATTCCGTCTCTCACCGAACACATCGGCATCGGTGGCTATACTTGAATTATTTGCAGTTAAGGGTCGCGGATTCGCTGCGTCACCGCTCTCAACAGGAGGTCTATGTTTATGGCAGATCAGAAGCCGGTTGTCGGGATCATCATGGGTTCCAAGTCCGATCTGGGCGTATGGAAGGCTGCACCGCCGAGCTCGAGGCACTGGGTGTGCCCTATGAGCTCGTCATTGCGAGCGCGCACCGCACGCCGGCGAAGGTCCACGAGTGGGCTTCGACTGCCGCCGATCGCGGTATCAAAGTGATTATCGCCGCCGCCGGCAAGGCCGCTCACTTGGGTGGTGTCGTGGCTGCCTTTACGCCGCTGCCGGTTATCGGCGTGCCTATGAAGACGAGTGACCTGGGCGGTATGGATTCGCTGCTGTCGATGGTGCAGATGCCTTCGGGCGTGCCCGTGGCCTGCGTTGCCATCAACGGTGCCAAGAACGCCGCCATCTATGCCACACAGATTCTGGGTGCTTGCGACCCCGAGTACCGCAAGGTTATCGAGAAGATGAAGCAGGAGATGGCTGACGCCTAAGCGTTCCGCCGTTTCACCGCAGTATAAGGAGAGCCATGTCCGATTATCAGGGAAAACGATTCAAGGCTTCTCAGATTCCCGATCCGTCGAAGCCGGGTGCTGCCCGTGCGGCACAGCAGGGTCGGACATCCTCTCCTCAGCAGTCGCGCGCGCCGCGCCCCGTGACACCGGCGACGCATCGTCGACAGGACGCGCCGGCCGCATATCGTCCTTCGTCTTATAGCTCCGCTAAGAAGCCGCCCCGGTCTTCATCGCATGCCGCGCCGTCGGATCGCACCGAGCCGCCGCGCAAAAAGCGCCACTCCATTATTCCCATTCTGCTCATCATCATCGGTATCGGTCTGATTGTCGCCGCCGCCGCTATTTTTATTAATGCCCAGATTGGCTATAAGCAGGCGAGCGATTCGTATCAGAAAATCGAGAAGCAATATGTAAGCGATAAGGACGCCAGCGGCGTGCCGATTATCGACTTTGATGCGCTTGCTCAGACGAACCCCGAGATTGTGGGTTGGATTTACGTGCCGGGAACCAACATCAACTATCCCGTGGTGCAGACCAACAACAACTCCAAATACCTCAACACGCTGTTCGATGGCACGTCTAACGCCTCGGGTGCCATCTTCTTGGATAGCGATGACACCGCGCCGGGAATGGTCGACCAGCAGACCACGATCTACGGCCACCATATGAACGATGGGTCGATGTTCAACGTGATTTCGGATACGACTGACCAGGCAACGTTCGATAGCATTGAATATGTGTACTACATCACGCGCGATGCGACGTATAAGTTGCGTCCGCTGGCGACCAAGGTGGTCGAGGACACGTATGCCAAGCGCGCACGACCAATTTTGAGGGCGACGACGGACTCAAGAACTACCTGTCCGAGATGCTCGACGGCGCTTCTGCCGTGGCGAGTGATGCCACCGATCGTGCCGCTTCGGCAACTAAGGTTGTAACGCTTGTGACCTGTCGTTCGCTGTCGCTGAGCAACACACGCGCCGTCATGGTGCTCACGCCGGTCGAGGAATAAGTTGTTCGAGAGTAGCTAAAAAGGCCCCGTCCCAAATTGGCTACTCGACGACGGTAAGGGAGAAATGATGCTCGAGAGTGGCAAATTGATGCCTCGATTGATGCTTGGCTGCGCGAGGCCAAGGCCGATGCTTCGGCGGCAGGCTGTGGGATGTATCTGACGCATAACGGTGTGGTGCGCGCGACGCCCAAGGCTGAGGTGCGCGGAGTCGAGACCGATGGCGTGGCGCCAGGCCACAGGGTGGGCGGCATGGTCTTTGACTACGACGCCGAAAAGGTACGGTCTGCTATCGAGACTACGCGCGCGATGCCGGGTATCGGCTATGTGCGCGTGTGGCTGGCAAGCGGCGAGCTTACCGTAGGTGACGACATCATGCTCGTGCTTATCGGCGGGGACATTCGCCCACACGTGGTCGATGCACTGCAGGCGCTCGTTGGCACCATCAAGAACGAATGCGTGAGTGAGGTCGAGCGCGAGGCATAGAGGATTGCGTCGATAGAAGGATCGTTTATAAAAATGCCCACCGGTACGTGTGATACCGGCGGGGCATTTTGCGTTTTGGGCGCGGCGGGCGCTAAACGCGCGTGGCGTCCTTGGGGCTCATGGTCATGCTCTGGAAGCGGTTCTCCATGTAGTCGTTATCGAAATACTTGCCGTAGAACTGTGCGACGGGAATGTCCGGCTCCGTGCCGTTAACGCGCTGGTACCAGTAGTCGAGCGACTGCAGCGTCATGACGCCGTCGACCAGCATAATGACGGTAAAGATGACGGTGGCCGAGTAGCGGCTCTTCCAGGGGATCTTGTTGATGAGCTTAAGCAGCCTCGGTAGCAGCAGCTTGATCCAGATGAGGCCACCTAGGCCCCACAGGCAGGCAAAGCCCGTGCAGGTGCGTCCGCCCGTGAGGACCACGAGCGGATCGGGCAAACCAAACAGCGTTATGTGCGAGTAGCTCCACGAGACCACGCCAAACGCGGTCTGCATAAACCAGCCCACGAACACCTCAAAGCTCGCGCCGAGCACAGCGCTCACCAGGAAAATGATGATGGGGTTCTTTTTGTAGAAGCGGTTAAGCACCATGGTCATGAGCACGGCGCCAAATCCGTAGATGGGGCTGAAAGGGCCAAACAGCATGCCGGCGCGGTCCTGGTAGACGCCCGGGTCGTTGACCGTCATGTGCCAGATGTCCTCCAAGATAAGTCCCAGTACGCAGCAGACGAAGAATACCCAGAACAGGTTGAAGTAGTTGAGCTTGATGTAGCCCTCGCCGGTCTCATCGCGGCCGAGCATGCCCTCGGCGGCGGCATCGCGGTCGAGCATCTCCTGCAGGCGGCGCTGCAGCTCGCGCTCCTGACGCAGCGTGGGGTCGACGGTGGCCGAAAGCGCGATGAGGATGCCGAGCTGAATAGCGGGGCGCAGCAAGAAGGGCCCGATACCCTGGAGCATCACGTCGACCAAAAGCTCGACGACGGTGAATGCAATAAGGATGTAGGACAGGCGGGCGGCGTTGCGGCGCTGGTTTTTGATAAGGTCCAGGCCAAAGATGATTAGGATGACGGCACTTGCCGCAGAGAGCATGATGCCGGCGACGATAAGGCCGACTGCGACGAGCGTGTTGTCGCCGAGCTTTTCGGTGGCGTTGCCGTTAACAAGTGCCGTGATGACCTGCCACATAAAGGCAGCGACCGACGGGAGCGTGCCCACGCCGGAAAGGATGCACAGGACGGCGTACACCTTAATGATGAGGGGAATCTTCTTGACCTCTGTGGCGCTGGGGACGCTAGGGTCGAGTTCGTTTCGATCCATACAGAACCTTTCTCGCTTTGTTGTAGGTTATAAGGATACGCCGCCGACCTGCCAAAAGACAGGACGAACGTCCCAATTGCAACTTTGTAATCCCCAACGGCAGACGCGGCGGCCATCTGGGGGCGCGGGCACTTACACTGGACAGACCGATAAAATGTTTGGCAACAAAACTGATTATTAGCTCGGTGGGCTTTTAAAAAGCGCTGCTCATGCGCTGGGGAGCACGTCGCGCCGTGCGTATAATAAGGCGGGTAACGCCAAAAATACGAGGCTCTGAGGGGATACCATGTCTCAAGAAACCATCCGCGCGGCCGAGCGTGCCGCGGGACAGGTGAACACCATGTCGACGTATGATCCGGACTCCGACCAGCTGCATGAGGAATGTGGCATTTTCGGCGTATGGGCGCCCGATCGCGACGTGGCTCGACTGACGTACTTTGGCCTGCGTGCGCTGCAGCACCGTGGCCAGGAATCGGCTGGAATCGCCGTGGGTGACGGCGGCACGGTTATGGTCCGCAAAGATCTGGGCCTGCTCGACCGCGTGTTCTCCAACGCCGACCTGTCGACGCTCTCCGGCCAGCTGGCCGTGGGCCACGTGCGCTATGGCACCGCCGGTACCAAGAGCTGGGAAGCCTCTCAGCCGCACCTCTCTACCATCAACAGCGTCATTATCGCGCTCGCGCACAACGGCACCCTCGTCAACACCGACGAGCTGCGCCGTCAGCTGATCGAGCTGGGCGTGCCGTTCCTCTCCAATTCGGATTCCGAGGTCGCGACCAAGCTTATCGGCTACTTTACCCAGCGTACGGGCCACCTGCGCGAGGGTATTCGCAAGACCATGGAGCTCGTGCGCGGCGGCTACGCCATGACGCTCATCAACGAGCAGGCGCTCTACGCATTCCGCGATCCACACGGCATTCGCCCGCTCGTGCTGGGCAAGCTGGTGGACGAGGGTCTGGACCAGGCCGATGCCGCAGCCGTTTCGCAGCTGCCGTCGCAGGACGGCGCCGCGACGGTCGACTCCGCCGTCCGTGTCACGCGCGCCGGCGGCTGGGTCGTTGCTTCCGAGACCTGCGCACTCGACATCGTGGGTGCCGAGTACGTCCGTGACGTCCGTCCCGGCGAGATCTTGCGCATCAGCGCCGAGGGCCTGGTATCCGAGCAGGGCGTGCCTGCAGCCGAAGAGCCCGCCAACTGCATCTTTGAGCAGGTCTACTTTGCCCGCCCCGACTCCATCATGAACGGCAAGAGCGTCTATGCCTGCCGTTACGACATGGGTCGTCAGCTGGCACATGAGGAGCCTGTCGAGGCTGACCTGGTCATCGGCGTGCCCGACTCCGGCCTGCCGCCTGCGGAGGGGTATTCGCACGAGAGCGGTATTCCCTTTGGCGAGGGCCTTATCAAGAACCGCTACGTGGGCCGTACGTTTATCGAGCCTACGCAGGAGTTGCGCGCCATGGGCGTGCGTATGAAACTCAACCCGCTGCGCGACAACATCGAGGGCAAGCGCCTGGTCGTCATCGACGACTCCATCGTGCGCGGCACCACCATGGTGCAGCTCGTCAAGATGCTGCGCAACGCCGGCGCCAAGGAGATTCATATCCGCATCAACTCGCCCGAGGTCATCTGGCCGTGCTTCTACGGTATCGATACCGACGTGCAGTCGCAGCTTATCAGCGCCAACAAGACGGTCGACGAGATTTGCGAGTATATCGGCGCCGATTCGCTGGCCTTCCTTTCGGTCGAGGGCCTGCTTAAGGTCATGCCCAAGGGCGGTTACTGCGATGCGTGCTTTACCGGCCGCTACCCCGTGGCGATTCCCGAGAGCTTTGGCCGCGACAAGTTTATGGAGGGCTTTAAGCCCCGCAACCTGGACAAGCCGCTGCATTTTGACGACGACGCCGTGATCGAGAAATACGACGACCGCAGCTGGGAAGAGGAGCACGGCGAGGCATAAAACCTGCCATATGGGGACAGGTTTATTTTGGTAGGTTTTACCTGCTGTTTTGTTGATATGACGGCGCGTGCTGTTATGGCATGCACCGAATCGAGGACAACTATGAGCACCGTTTGGCGCCCGCGCGGCGCACGGTAGTGGGAGAGGAAGGCTCAGATGAGCGACAGCAAGCATGTGACGTATGAGGATGCCGGCGTCGATACCGCTGAGGGCGGCCGCGCCGTCGACGCGATTAAGCAGATGGTCAAGGACACCAATCGCCCCGAGGTTATCGGCGGCATCGGCGGCTTCGGTGGCCTGTTCTCGGCTGCCGCGCTTAAGGATATGGAAGACCCGATCCTGATTAGCGGTACCGACGGCGTGGGCACCAAGCTCGTGCTCGCCCAGATCATGGACCGTCACGAGACGGTGGGCCAGGACCTGGTCGCTATGTGCGTCAACGACATTCTGGCTTCGGGCGCCGAGCCGCTGTTCTTCCTGGACTACGTCGCCATCGGTCACATCGAGGCCGAGCACATGGCAAAGATCATCAAGGGTGTGGCCGACGGCTGCAAGCTCGCGGGCTGCGCGCTCGTGGGCGGTGAGATGGCCGAGCACCCGGGCGTCATGGCTCCTGCCGACTACGACCTTGCCGGATTTACCGTGGGCGTCGTCGACCGTCCCAAGATGCTCGACCCCGCAAACGTCCGCCCGGGCGATGTGATCCTGGGCCTGCCTTCCACCGGCGTGCACTCCAACGGCTACTCGCTCGTGCGTAAGGTCATTGGCGTCGACGGCATTAAGCCGGGCACGCCCGAGGCCGCCGCTAAGGCCGAGGAGCTGAGCCGTCCGCTCGAGGAGCTCGGCGGTGCATCGCTGGCAGACGCTCTGTTGGCCCCCACGCGCATCTACGTCAAGCCGATCCTGGAGCTGCTGCGCGGCGGCGTCAACGTGCATGCTATCGCCCACATCACCGGCGGCGGTATTACCGAGAACCTCAACCGTGCACTCGCCGACGACGTCGACGCCGTGGTCACCCGCAACGGCGCCGAGATGGGTTGGGACGTTCCGCCCGTCATCACCTACGTGTCGCGTCAGGCCGAGCTCGCGCCCAACGAGGCATGCAAGACCTTCAACATGGGCGTCGGCCTGTGCCTGATCGTCGCCCCCGAGGACGAGGCCGCGGTTACCGAAGCCCTGGTCGCGCTGGGCGAGAAGCCGTTCCGCGTGGGCGAGTGCGTCGAGGGTTCCGGTAAGGTCGTGTACTCCGATGAGCGCTAACGAGCAGATGGCTGCTAGTGAGGGCCTGGGCTTTGTGCCCTACACCCGTCCGACCGGCACCGATACGGTCGAGCCGCTCAAGATCGGTGTGCTCATCAGCGGTTCGGGTACCAACCTGCAGGCGCTGATCGATCTGATCGCCGCCGGTAAGCTCAACGCCTCGATTGAGCTTGTGGTGTCGAGCCGTCCTTCGGCTAAGGGTTTGCAGCGCGCTGAGCGCGCGGGCATCCAGACGCTCACGCTGTCCAAGGATGTCTATGCCGACCCTATTGCCGCCGACGAGATCATCGCGCACGAGCTGCTCGAGCGCGGCTGCGAGTACGTGGTGATGGCCGGCTATATGCGCATGGTGCACACACCGCTGCTGGCGGCGTTTCCCAACCGCGTGGTCAACTTGCATCCGGCGCTGCTGCCGAGCTTTACCGGTGCGCATGCGATTGACGATGCCTTTGCGCGCGGCGTCAAGGTAACTGGCGTGACCGTGCATTTTGCCAACGAGGTCTACGACAACGGTCCCATCATCGCCCAGCGTGCGCTGGCTGTCGAGGAGGGCTGGGATGTCGACGCGCTCGAGGAGCACATCCACGCGATTGAGCACGTGCTGTATCCCGAGGTCGTGCAAATGCTCGCCGACGGCCGCGTCCACGTGCTGGAGAGCGGCAAGGTCGCAATTGATGCGCCCCGCGTCTAGCGGCGCACAGTACAATTTAGTTGAGTGGTCAGGGTGGTCATTGGCGCCAAGGCGCGCGTGGCCACCTTTTGTTTTGGGTAGTCATCGGGGACGTTCCTGAATGACTAGGTGAGAGAGGTGAGCGCATGGCGGATAACGAAGCGCTGTTTACGCCTGAGCTGGTGTTTTTTGATTGGGAGTGTGCGACGCCGGGTGAGGTGTTTGCGCAACTCGAGAGTGAGCTTGCTCCGCGCGGCTACATTGCCGACGGTTGGCTCGACGCCGTTCGCACGCGCGAGGATGCCTATCCCACGGGTCTTGCCATGCCGGCGGCAAACATTGCCATTCCGCATACCGATCCGGGGTTTGTGGCCAAGCCCTATATCGCGGTGGTGAAGCCCTCCGCGCCCGTGACATTTAACGCTATGGCTGGCATGGGCGCTCCGGTGCCGGCGCAGATCGTCATCAATCTGGGCATCGCCGAGCCGGGCGGCCAGGTCGAGGCTCTGCAGGCGCTCATGAACATCTTTATGGACGCCGATGCCGCAGCCGACGTGCTCGGCCAGACCACGCCGCAGGGCATGGTCGACGCCATCCGCCGCCACTTCTAAGGTGGGGCTAAGCCGCACTAGGGACTTCCTTATGTGCCGGCACTTGGGGACTGTCCCTAGGTGCCGGCAGAAAAGGAACGTCCCTAACTGCCGGCTGCCAGAGCTGTCCCCTTTGCACCAAAATGGTGCAGATTAACCTGTCCCCAATGCACCAAGCGTGCCGCGGGGGCTGCGTTGTGACACAATGGCGTTTGTTCGATTCGTTATGCGAAAGGCCAACTATGGCAAATAAGAAAAAGAACCCCGCACTCGAGCCGACGCCCGAGCAGCAGGCTCGCGCCGCCTCCAACTCTCGCAAGAAGCAGCGCAAGACCCGCGTGTCCAAGACCGTCAAGATCGTTCTGGTGGTCATCGGCGTGCTGGCGATGCTGCTTTCCGTCTCGGCGATGGCGTGCTCCGGCCTGATGTCGCAGGCCGAGGACACCTCGGGCTACAAGCTGACCGGCGGTGTTGCTGCTACTATCAACGGCACCAACCTCACCGAGGACACCGTGACCAAGCAGATCATGAGCATGCGCACGTCCTACGGCTACACCAAGGACAAGGACTGGGCGCAGTATCTGGTCGACAACGACCTCACGCCCAAGAAGTATCGCAAGCAACTCATCGACTCCTACACGCAGCAGATTCTGCTTCAACAGGCACAGAAGGAGAACGGCGTGACGGTGTCGGACGAGGAGGTCGAGAAGGCTTGGAAGGACGCGTGCAAGAGCGCGGGCGGTGCCAAGGCCTTTAAGAAGACCCTCAAGACCTACGGCTATACCGAGGACACCTACAAGGATTCGCTCAAGGAGAGTCTGGCGCAGCAGAAACTCAAGGATGCCGTCGCGCCCACGAGCAAACCCAAGGACAGCGAGATTGTCGATTACATCAACGAAAACCTGTCCAGCTACAACGACGCCCGTCGCTCGTCGAACATCCTGATCAAGGTTGATTCCGACGCTTCCGACGAGGACAAGGCTGCCGCCAAGGCCAAGGCGCAGGAGTGCCTGGACAAGATCAACTCCGGTGAGCTGAGCTTTGAGGACGCCGTTGAGCAGTACTCCGAGGACACCGGTTCCAAGGAGAAGAAGGGCGATGTGGGCTGGGATAAGCTCACCACCTTTGTCGACAGCTACCAGACGGCGCTCGAGGGGCTCAACAAGGGCGACGTGAGCGAAGTCATCGAGTCGACCTATGGCTACCACATCATCAAGTGCACCGACTACTTCCATGTCGATAATCAGGTTGATGACATCAACCAGGTGCCCAAGGCCATCAAGAAGTACGTCTCCAACGTGGTGAAGACGCAGGCGGCCAGTACCGCGTACAGTGAGTGGCTGGAGCAGTACAAGAAGGACGCCGACATTACCGTCAACCCCATGCCCAAGGACGTACCCTATAACGTGAGCCTGAAGGGCGTCACCAAGAGTTCGACCGACAATTCGTCGACGACTGAGTAATCATGGGGCGGCGCTCGTGTGAGTGTCGCCCGCACTATTGAGGAGGATTTGCAGATGACCAACGAAGAGCTGCAGAAGGAAATGATCGCAGCCATGAAGGCTAAGGACAAGGTTCGCCTGTCCATCATTCGCCAGGTCAAGGCCGAGGTGAAGAATATCGAGGTCAACGAGCGCCGCGATGTGACCGAGGAAGACGTCAACAGCATGATCAAGCGTCTGATTAAGCAGACGAGCGAGACGCTGGAGATGTCCATCAAGGCCGGCACCGACCAAGAGCGTACCGACAACCTGACCGAGCAGGTCAAGATTCTGGAGAGCCTGCTGCCCGCGCAGGTTTCGGGCGAGGAGCTCGAGGCCCTGATTGAGCAAGTTATCGCCGAGCTGGGTGCCACGTCCAAGAAGCAGATGGGCCAGGTCATGGGCGCTCTGGGCAAGGCCACCGGCGGCAACTTCGACAAGCCTGCCGCGGCAAAGATCGTCGGTGCCAAACTCGCGTAATTTGTTACGCGGTTTACCAAACCGCGTAACGGCTCGACGCTGTAAACCCGTACACGCGGCAATCTGACGTTCAATTTCAAGGGCGCGACCATAAGGTCTGCGCCCTTTCATTTACAGGCTTTAGCCTGTGCGGGGCGCGCAGCGCGCCGCATCAGAAACCACCCGCTATGCGGGTGGGGCCAAACGGCTTTACAAAGCCGCCCCCTCGCCGGACACTTGCGATTGTTCAGGCCGCAAGGAATCCGAGTCGAGAGGGCGGTGGTGGCGTATGGCCAGAGGCCTACGGCCCGTCGCACACGAAGTGGACGTGCAAGTACCACGTCGTGTTCACGCCGAAGTATAGGCGCAAAGTCATCTACAACCAAATAAGGTCCGACCTTGGGGAGATCTTCAGGAAGCTCTGCCAGTACAAGGGGATAGAGGTCATCGAGGGGCACCTGATGCCCGACCACGTCCACATGCTGCTGGCGATACCGCCGAAGTACAGCGTGTCCAGCGTGATGGGCTACCTGAAGGGGAAGAGCTCGCTGATGGTATTCGACAGGCACGCGAACATGAAGTACAAATTCGGCAACAGGAAGTTCTGGGCCGAGGGCCACTGCGTGTCCACCGTCGGCCTGAACGAGGCCACGATCGCGAAGTACATCCGGGAGCAGGAGAAGGCCGACATCGCGCTCGACCGGCTGAGCGCCAAGGAGTACGAGGACCCCTTCGATAGGGGCCGGGGCGTAAATAGCGCCGGTTTGACCGGCCCGTCACGGGTCAATCTGCAGTGCGGCCCGAACCCCGTGAGGCCGGCGCCTTTAGACGCGTGCCGGAAATCCAAGGGTTACACCCTAAGAGCAAACCACCCCTTCTAGGGGTGGTTTTGATTTCACGTCACCTTGCTCGCGTGTACGGGTTTTCGCTGACTTATGCTCAACAAGGGCGGTTGTATTATTTTCGATGCCCATTGGGGGACAGACTTAAATGAGTACCCAATGAGCGGGCACTCATTTAAGTCTGTCCCCAATGAGTGGGTTAAAGGTTGCGGGTTCTTTACGGGAATGTAGTGTGGGCTGCGGAAACGCGGTTCTTTCCGTACAATAGTTCAACTCGTGTAAACGCAGGGAAGGGACATTCATGGCAGACATGATCGAGATCAAGCATCTCAACAAGTACTTTGGCGACCTGCATGTGCTCAAAGATATCAATCTCACCGTCAAGCGCGGCGAGAAGCTCGTAATGATCGGGCCTTCCGGCTCGGGCAAGCGACGCTCATCCGTTGCGTCGACTATCTGGAGGAGCCTACGTCGGGCGAGGTCCTCATCGACGGTACGCCGCTCACCAAAAAGAATCACCTGGAGATGGCTCGCAAGTATAGTTCCATGGTGTTCCAGCAGTTCAACTTGTATCCCAACATGACGGTGCTGGGCAACCTGACACTCGCGCCCATCAAGCTGCAAAAGAAGAGCAAGGAGGAGGCGACCGAGATCGCCATCGCCGCACTCAAGCGCGTCGGCATGGCGCATAAGGCCGGCGAGTATCCGCAGAATCTCTCGGGTGGTCAGCAGCAGCGCATCGCCATCGCCCGCGCCCTGTGTACCAAGCAGCCCATCATCCTGTTTGACGAGCCGACTTCGCGCTCGATCCCGAGATGGTCCAGGAGGTTCTGGACGTTATGATTGAGCTCGCGCAGGAGGACATCACCATGATTTGCGTGACGCACGAGATGGGCTTTGCGCGCCAGGTGGCCGACCGCGTCATCTTTATGGAGGACGGCCGCATCCTGGAGGAGGGCACGCCCGAGCACTTCTTCGATAACCCCGAGAACCCGCGCTGCCGCGAGTTCCTGTCCAAGATTCTGCACTAGGCGCGGTGATGGACATGACGGATATGACGAGGGCGGCCGTGTCGCGCCGTCACTTTTTTGCAGCTGGCGGGCGCGGCATGCTCGCGCTGACGGGGACCGTGCTCACCGGTTGCGGCAACTCCACCAGCGGCGAGGGTTCCGACAAGGGATCCAAGCTTGCGGCCATCAAGTCGCGCGGCCATCTGAATGCCGGCGTCAAGAAAGATGTTCCCGGCTACGGCTATTACGACACCGCCAAAGGCCGCTTTGAGGGCATGGAAGTCGATTTGTGCTACCAGATCGCCGCCGCTGTCTTTGGCGTGAGCTACAAGGAAGCCCGTGCCCAGGAGCTTGTCGAGTTTACCGACGTAACGCCCAAGACGCGCGGCCCGCTGATCGACAACGGCCAACTCGACGTGGTCGCGGCGACCTATACCATCACCGACGAGCGCAAGAAGAGCTGGGATTTCTCGACGCCGTACCGCACCGACTACGTGGGACTCATGGTCAAGAAGCGTTCGGGCTTTACCTCGATTGAGGACTTGGACGGCAAGGTCATTGGCGTGAGCCAGGGTGCCACCACGCAGGGCCTGATCGAGCAGATGATCAAGGACAACGGCTTTAGCTGTAAGCCCGAGTTTAGGGCCTTTAGCGGCTATCCCATCATCAAGAGTTCCCTCGACGCCGGCAATATCGACGTCTTTGCCATGGACCGCTCCACGCTGGCCGGCTACATGAACGAGACCGTTGAGCTGCTGCAGCCCGAGGTCAAGTTTGGCGAGCAGGGCTACGGCGTGGCGACCAAGAAGGGCTGCGACCTTTCGGCCGTGGTCGATCAGGTGATTTGCGATCGCCTGGCCGACGGCTGGCTCGACCAAGAGGTCAAGACCTGGGGTCTTGTATAGGCGCATCGTCCAAGGAAGGAATCAAATGCTCGAAGGATTATTTGACGCCGACCGTTGGTCGACGACATTTCAAAACATGGGGCCCTTCTGGGGGGGCTTTGGCGTGACGCTACAGGTGGTCGTTGCCGGTCTGCTGCTGTCGCTGGTGCTGGGCACGCTACTGGGCGTGTTCTCCACCACCCGTTCGCGCGTGCTGCGCGCCATAAGCCGCGTGTACGTGGAGTTTTACCAGAACACCCCGTTGCCCGTGCAGGTGCTCTTTATGTACATGGCCGGTCCGCAGTTTTTGCAAGCCATAACCGGTGCCGACCAGCCGGTGCGCATCGCGCCGTTCGTGCTGGGCTTCTTGGGCGTGGGCCTGTATCACGCGGCCTACATTTCGGAGGTCATCCGCACTGGTATCGAGGCGGTTCCGCGCGGTCAGATGGAGGCGGCCCAGAGCCAGGGCTTCACCCGTGCCCAGGCGTACTGGTACATCGTGCTGCCCCAGACGTCAAGATCATTCTGCCGCCGCTGTGTAACCAGGCACTCAACCTGGTCAAGAACACGTCGGTGCTGGCGCTTGTGGCCGGCGGCGACCTTATGTACCGTTCCGACAACTTTGTGAGTCTGTACGGTTACCTGCAGGGATATATCGTCTGCTGCCTTATGTACTTCATCATCTGCTTTCCGCTCGCCATGCTGGTGCAGTGGCTCGAGCGCCGCTCCAAGGAGCGTCCGCGCGGCGTGAGCCTGGCCGAGCTGGGGCTCGACAACGTAGAGGAGGCCTAGCGCATGGAAATCTTCAACGCGACCAACCTGCTCTACATTTGGGGCGGCTTTGTTAAGACGATCGAGATCTCGGCGCTGTCGATCTTTTTTCTCGCTCATCTTTGGCACGGTGCTGGCGCTCGTTAAAAGTTATGCGCCCCGCCCATTCCGTATTTTGGTGAGCGCCTATATCGAGCTGTTCCGCTGTACGCCCAACCTGCTGTGGATCCTGTTTATCTACTTTACGGTGCAGGGTTTGGACATTGTGATTTCGACCATTGCCTTTACGCTGTTTACCAGCGCTGTTATGGCCGAGATTGTGCGCGGCGGTCTCAACTCGATTCCGCGCGGCCAGTTTGAGGCAGCGCAGAGCCAGGGCTTCGGCTTCTTTGCCACCATGCGCTACATCATTCTGCCGCAGACGTTTAAGACGATCATTCCGGCGCTGTTTAGCCAGTGCACGACCGTCATCAAGGACAGCTCGTATCTTTCCGGTATTAACGTGGCCGAGCTCATGTACACGGCAAATGTCGTGATGGCCCACGCGATCGACCTGTCGCAGGTGCTTATGCTCTACGGCCTGGTGTTTGCGATGTACTTTGTGCTCAACTTTGGTATCTCGCTGCTGGTGAGGGCATATCAGAGGCGAATGGTGGCAGCGTAGAATGTGACAAAGGGACAGTCCCTTTGTCACATAGAGAAAGGAATCGCGATGAGCGATCTGGAGAACAAGAAGAGTCCTGTGGTCATTACCATCGCGCGCGACTTTGGTGCCGAGGGCCACGAGATTGGCCGTATCCTTGCCGATGAGCTGGGGATTCCGCTGTACGATAACGAGCTGCTGGTGCGCGCGTCGCTGCGCGCGGGCGAGTCGCTCGACAAGATGGCTGCCTACGACGAGCGCCTGGCCGTGGAGAATATGGCGTTTCTGCCCGACCGCTACGATGCGCGTTCGTACTCGGATAAGTTGTTCCAAAAGATGAGCCAGGTGATTTTGGATCTGGGCGAGACCGAGAGCTGCATTATCGAAGGCCGTCTGTCCGATTACCTGCTGCGCAACAACCCCAATCACATTGCCGTGCTGGTGACCGCACCCTTTGAGGACCGCGTCGAGATCGTGCGCAAAAAGCGCGGCCTCAACAAAAAGAAGGGCGCCAAGCTGGTCAAGCAGCAGCAGAAGGCGCGCGAGGCGTTCTATAAGCGCTATAGCGCCGGAAAGTGGAAGATGACGAGCGGCAAGGACATCGTCGTCAACCGCGCCAAACTGGGCCGCGAAGGCTGCAAAGATGTTATCGCCGCTGCCTACCGCTACAAAGTCGCCCAGCTCGAAGGCTAGCCGACAAAAACCACCACAAAGGGGACAGGCACCTTTGTGGTGGTCGGTCGACCGGCATAGAAAAAGTCCCCGCCGGGCGTGTGCTCGACGGGGACTTTGCCGTTTGATGGCTAGCGCTGTGGGTGATTACTCGCCCAGCAGGCTCTTGGTGATCGAAGCTGCGGCCTTCTTGCCGGCGCCATCGCCAGAATGACCGTAGCGGCACCGGTGACGATGTCGCCGCCGGCCCAGATGCGGGGATCGGTGGTCTGGCCGGTCTCCTCGTCGCGACGATGTAGCCCCACTTGTTGAGCTCCATCTTGCCGCCGATCTTGGCAGCGAAGGGGTTGGCGTTGGTGCCGATAGCCGAGATCGCGACGTCGCAAGGAATCTCCTCGATGGCGCCCTCGATGGGCACCGGGCGACGACGGCCGGACTCGTCGGGCTCGCCGAGCTCCATCTTCTGGACCTTGACGGCGCACACGGAGCCGTCCTCGCCGGCGACAAACTCGAGCGGGGAGACGAGCGGCAGAACTTCGACGCCCTCGGCCTTAGCATGGTGCAGCTCGGCGCGACGGCAGGGCATCTCGTCCTCGGTACGACGGTAGGCGATGATGGCGTGCTCGGCGCCCAGACGCTTGGCGGTACGGACGGCGTCCATAGCCACGTTGCCGCCACCAAGACGACGACGTTCTTGCCCGTGCTTGGTGGGGGTGTCGTACTCGGGGAACTTGTTGGCCTTCATCAGGTTCACGCGGGTGAGGTACTCGTTCGCGAAGAAGACGTTGGGCAGGTTCTCGCCGGGGACGTTGAGGAACTTGGGCAGGCCGGCGCCGGTCGCCACGTAGATGGCGTCGAAGCCCTGCTCGAACAGCTCCTCGGCCGTGGCCATGTTGCCCACGACGGAGTTGTACTCAAACTTGACGCCCATGTCCTCCAGGCCGTCAATCTCGCGCTTGACGACTGCCTTGGGCAGACGGAACTCGGGGATGCCGTAGACCAGCACGCCGCCGCCGGTAAAGAAGGCCTCAAAGACGGTGACGTCAAAGCCGTTACGGGCGAGCTCGCCGGCGCAGGTGATGCCGGACGGGCCGGAGCCGACGACGGCGACCTTCTTGCCGTTCTTGGGAGCCATCTTGGGCGTGGAGGCGAGCTCGGGGCGGTCACCCAGGAAGCGCTCGAGCTGGCCGATGGCCACGGGCTCGGACTTCTTACCGCGGATGCACTTACCCTCGCACTGGTTCTCCTGCGGGCAGACGCGGCCGCAGATAGCGGGAAGCATGGAGTCCTCGCGGATAGTATCGAGGGCGCCGCCGAAGTCTTTCGCGCGGATCTGCTCGATAAAGCGGGGAATGTTGATGTTGACGGGGCAGCCCTCAACACAGAACGGCTTCTTGCAGTTGAGGCAGCGCTCGGCCTCGGCCAGCGCCATCTCCTCGGTGAAGCCCTTGTCGACGGGGCGGAAGTCGCAGGCGCGCTCGGCAGCCGGCTCCTCGTTATCGGGGGTGCGGGGCGACTTCATATCGGCAACGAAACGACCGTTAACTAGTGGCATGCGCAGCTCTTTTCCTCATAGGCCTTGAGGGACTCGCCCTCTTCGGAACGGTAAGCGGCCTGGCGGGCACGAAGGTCATCCCAGTCGACCAGGGTGGCATCGAAGTCGGGGCCGTCGACGCAAGCGAACTTGGTCACGCCGCCCACCTCGACGCGGCAGCAGCCGCACATACCGGTGCCGTCAACCATGATGGGGTTGAGCGACGCGGTGATGGGGGTGTCGTACTTCTGGGCGGTGAGGGTCGAGAACTTCATCATCGGAACGGGGCCGACGCAGAAGACCTGGCTCACAGCCTTGTCCTGCAGCAGGCGCTCCAGCGGAGCGGTGACAACGCCCTGCTCGCCGTAGGAACCGTCGTCAGTGGTGATGTGGATGTGGTCCTCGTCGAGGAGCTCGCGGAACTGGTCCTCCATGAGCAGGAGGTCCTTGGTGCGGGCGCCCATGATGGCGTGCACCTCGTGGCCGGTCTCGACCAGGTGCTTGGCGACCGGGAAGGCAATTGCCAGGCCGACGCCGCCGCCAATGACGGCGCAGGGGCCCTCGGCCATCTCGGTGGGAACGCCCAGCGGGCCCACGACGTCGCGCAGCGACTCGCCGGCCTCGTAGGTGGAAAGCATCTCGGTGGTCTTGCCGATCACCATGAAGATGAACTCGACCCAGCCCTCGTCACCGTTCCAGCCGGCCAGGGTAAACGGGACGCGCTCGCCCGTCTCGTTGGCGCGGACCATGAGGAACTGTCCAGCGTGCGCATGCTTGGCGATTGCAGGCGCCTCGATGCGGAACTTGAACACCTTCTCCGAGAACTGCGTCTTCTCCAGGATCTTATACATAGAACCCCTCTCTTGTTAGGGCCGCCGAACCGTGCCTCCACGGAAATGGACGGTAGCCCGAGTAAAACCGTACGCGCACAGGCGTTGTGCAGACATACGGTGCAAATTATACCCTCATGGACATGTCGCTTACGTGTGTCTTTGGCAGGCGGGAAAAGTGGCCTGCCATTTAGGGACAGGTTTATTTTGGCAGGTTTTATCAGGCAAAACGGCAAAGGGGGCCGGCCTCGCGCATCGGTGAGGCCGGCCCCCCTTTGGAGCGTTGCGTATGTATGGCGGCACAGGGTTTATTGCGACGCGGCCGCCGCGGCGTTTCCGCAGATAAACCTGCAAATAAACCTGTCCCTAAATGGCAGGTTTTAGTGCTTGCCGTTGGCGGAGGCGGAGCCGTTGACGTGATCGCGGGCATAGACCACGCCGTGCACGATTGCCAGGCCGGCGGCATCTGCGGCGCGGGCGCAGGTGTCCTGGAAATCCTCGGCCTCGCGGGCACGCAGCTGCTTGAGCACGTAGTCGGCCACGGCCATCTTGCCGGGAGGGTTGCCGATGCCGGTGCGGATACGGCTAAAGTCGCGGCTGCCCATCTTGTCGATGATGGAGCGCAGGCCGTTGTGACCGGCATGGCCTCCGCCCACCTTGACGCGCACGTCACCGGCGGGAATGTCGAGCTCGTCGTGGATGACGAGCAGCTCCTCGGCCTTGATCTTGTACTCGCGGCAGAGCTTGGAGATGGGTCCGCCCGAGGTGTTCATGTACGACTGAGGCTTGACCAGTACAATCTGGCGCTTGCCGCCCTCTTCCTCGGGATCGTTGATGTTGATGAGCGCGACCTCGGCGCCGGCCTGGTTTTTCCAGTACGTGACACCGGCCTGACGGGCCAGCTCATCGATCGCCTTAAAGCCGGCGTTGTGGCGGGTTTCGGCATATTCCTCGCCCGGGTTGCCAAGCCCGGCAACCATGCGAATCTTAAGCGGCTGTGCAGCTGCCATAGGCTTCCTTTCGTTACATAAGTAGTTCGTTCAACGACAAAGGCTACCACGCCCGCCGAAGGCGAGACTTCGTTTCAGCGAAATCCCACCAGACAAAAGCGCGGCCGCGGCAGAGCGAGCCGCCGGAACAGAAGAAACCCCCGCGCGACCTTTGCGAAGCAAGGGGGAGCGCGGGGGTTTCTTCTGTTCCGGCGGCGATGCGCCGGGTTGCAAGGACGATGCGACTACAGCGCGAAGTCGCCGCCGACGAGCGTGGAGACGGGCTCCTCGTGGTAAACGGCGGAGATGGCCTGAGCGAACTCCTCGGCGACCGAGATAGTCTTGATCTTGCCGCCGACCTCGACGGGGATGGCGTCGGTGACGACGCACTCGACGATGGGGGCATCGTTCAGGCGCTCGATGGCCGGACCGGAGAAGATGCCGTGGGTGGCGCAGACGTAGATGTCGCCGGCGCCCATAGCCTTGAGCTCCTTGACGTTGGCGCACAGGGTGCCAGCGGTGTCGATCATGTCGTCGTTGATGATGCAGGTCTTGCCCTTGATGTCACCGATGATGCCCATGACCTCGGCGGCGTTGTGGCGCGGACGGCCCTTGTGGGCGATGGCCAGGTCGCAGCCCGAGCATGTCGGACAGCTTCTTGGCGGCCTTGGCGCGACCCACGTCGGGGGAGACGACAACCAGGTTGTCGGTGTCGAAGTGCATGTCGTTGTAGTACTGGCCAAACAGCGGCAGTGCGGACAGGTGGTTAACCGGGATATCGAAGAAGCCCTGGATCTGGCCTTGGTGCAGGTCGAGGGTGATGATGCGGTTGACGCCGGCACGCTCGAGCAGGTTGGCGACGAGGCGGGCGGTGATGGGCTCGCGCGGGCCGGCCTTGCGGTCCTGGCGGGCATAGCCGTAGTGGGTGATAACGGCGGTGATGGAGCGGGCGGATGCGCGCTTGGCAGCGTCGGTGGCGATGAGCAGCTCCATGAGCATGTCGTTGACGTTGCCGCCGGCCACGGACTGAATCAGGAAGACGTCGGCGCCGCGGACGGTCTCGTCGTAGCGGGCGTAAATCTCACCATTGGCGAACTGCTTTAGCGTAAGGCCCGAAAGCTCGACCCCAAGGTACTCAGCAATCTTCTGAGCGAGGGGACGGTTGGAGGAACCGGAATACACGCGGATGGACTTGCGCATATTCTCCGACTTCTCGGGATCATTAATCGGCATTACCCTTCTCCTTTATACATCGAATGCCATATAGATGCCTTGTTGCATTGTAACCGCGCGGCGGGGTTTATCGGGTCCTGATAACGTCTTTACCGCCAACGGACACGAACCGACCACTCATCCGGTTGCACAGGTCACGATAGAAAAAGGAGCCGCCCCCATGGAGCAGCTCCTTTTGTGCTTGGTAAAACGTTATACCTCGTCGTCCTCGTGCAGACGACGGCGATAATCGGCGGCCCAGCCCTCAATATTTACCTGACGGGCGCGGCCCAGACCGAGCGCGTCTGCCGGGACCGGCTCGGTGATGACGGAGCCAGCGGCCACGAGCGCGCCGTCGCCGATCTGGGCGGGCGCGACCATCATGGTGTCGGAGCCAATGAAGGCGTCCTTGCCGATGACGGTCTTGTGCTTGTGCACGCCATCGTAGTTGCAGGTGATGGAGCCCGCGCCCACGTTGACGCCGGAGCCCATGGTGGTGTCGCCGATGTAGGACAGGTGCGGTACCTTTGAGCCCTCGCCGATCGTGGACTTCTTGATCTCCACGTGCGTGCCGGCCTTGGAGCCGTCGAGCATGTGGGTGCCCGGGCGCAGGTAGGCGCGCGGGCCGCAATCGACGCCGTTCTCGATGACGGCCTCGATGGCGATGGTCTCGTCGATGACGCAGCCGCTGCCGACGGTGGTGTCGGTGAGGCGGCTGTTGGGGCCGAGCTGGCACTCCTCGCCCACGGTGACGTGGCCGATCAGGTGCGTCTGCGGCCACACGACGGTATCGCGGCCGATAACGGCGTCGGGGCCGATCCAAGCCTGCGTGGGGTCGATGAACGTGACGCCCTCGGCCATCCAGTGCTCGTTGATGCGGTCGCGCGCGATGGCGGTAAGCTGCGCGAGCTGGATACGGCTGTTGACGCCCAGACCGTCGCGGTAGTCGTCGCAGTGGAAGATGGAGACTGCCTGGCCGTGACCTTTGATGATCTCGAGCATGTCGGGCAGGTAGTACTCGGATTGCGCGTTGTCGTTGCCGATCTCGTTAATGTGGGCGGCGAGCTGCGCGCCGTCAAAGGCGTAGCAGCCGGCGTTGCACTCCAGCAGCGTGGCGGCCTGCTCGGGCGTGCAGTCCTTCTGCTCGATGATGCGCTCGATCTGACCATCGGCGCCCAGCTTGATGCGGCCGTAGCCAAAAGGATCGGGCGGGGTCATGGTCATGACGGTGCAGGCGAGCTCGCCGGTGGCGACGGTTTGCGCGAACTTGGCGACGGTGTCGGCGGTGATGAGCGGCAGGTCGCCGTTGAGCACCACGACGGGGCCTTGCGTGATGCCACAGGCCTCGAGCGCGACCTTCACGGCGTGACCGGTGCCCAGACGCTCGGTCTGCTCGACGCACTCGACCTTGGTGGCGCTGTTGGCGTAGGCGCCGTCGATGAGGGCGCGCATCTCGTCGGCGTGGCTGCCGATGACAACCACGACGCGGCTGCAGCCGGCCTTGATGGTAGCGTCGACGATCCACTGGACCATGGGCTTACCCAGGATCTTGTGCGAAACCTTGCAGTGGTTCGACTTCATGCGGGTGCCCTCGCCGGCAGCGAGGATAATTGCGGTTGCGTCCATGTGATCTCCTGTTACGTTATAGAGACGTGTGTTTGGAAACGATACACGGCGCAATATGATACCGCAGGCATATGACGAGCGCGTAACGATTGGTTTGCGGCGGTTGAGGCTTGCGCCGCCGGCGTGGCGTTTGCACTGCGTACGTGCGGCGTTGGCGGTGCTGCGGAGCTGTTGTTTGAGCGAGGGGACGGGGGTGCCCGTGGACAACATACGAGAGGAGTTTGGCGGCGAGCCCGTCGCGGCATTCTCGATGTCGCATCCGGCTGTGCCGGCACTCTATATAGTGCTGACGCTGGGGCTCACTATGTTCTCGATGCAGCCGGTACTGATTGCGCTGTCACTTGCGGGCGGGCTGGCGTATGGATTTGCGACGCGTGGGGCTGCCCGCACGCTGGGCGCGCTCCGCTGGCAGCTGCCGGTGATTTTGATCGTCGCGGTGCTCAATCCGCTGTTTAGCGCCTCGGGCTCGACGGAGCTGTTCCGTATTGGCATGCGCGCGGTGTATCTGGAGAGCATGGTATACGGCCTGTGCATGGGCGGGCTGTTTGTGGCGAGCGTGCTGTGGTTTGAGGCGGCGGCGTCGATGCTCGAATACGACAAGGTGCTCGCGCTGCTGGGCAATGCCGCACCGGTGATTGCGCTCATGATCTCGATGTGCATGAGGCTTATCCCGCAGTTTTTGCGCCGCGGTCGTACGGTGTTGGCGGTGCAGGATGCGATTGATGTGCCGGGCCGCGCGCCGGCCGACCCCGTGCGCTCGCGCTTGCGGGCGTCGAGCGTGTTGATGGGCTGGGGCATGGAAGATTCGCTGGAGCGTGCGGACGCGATGCGCTCGCGCGGGTGGGGTGCCGCGACGCGTCGTACGACGTATGCGCGGTATCGACTGGGGTGCAGCGACGTTGCCGCGCTGGTCGGGCTCGCGCTGCTTGGTGCTGCCGCGGTGGCGGTGGCGTGGACCGCGACGACGCAGTATTCGTTTTATCCGCAGCTCTCGGTGCCGGCGCCGTGGCCGGGCTATGTCGTGTACGCTGCCTGGATGGTGCTGCCTTGCGCGTTTCATGCGATTGATGAGAAGAGGTTTGGCTGATGGCTCGGTTGGATAGGGCCCGGTGTCGGCGCGGCGTGCGGCCCGGATATTCCGGCGATTGAGGTGCAGGGCCTTAGTTTTGCCTATCCCGGGGCCGAGGCACCGGTGCTCGAGGGGCTTGATTGGCGTGTTCCCCAAGGTGCATTTGCGCTGCTTGTTGGCGGTACCGGTTCGGGTAAGTCGACGCTGCTGTCGCTGCTCAAGCCCGAGATCGCTCCGGCGGGCGAGCGCACTGGTGATGCGCGCGTGCTGGGCGAGAACGTTGCCGACATGGACGTGCGGGCATCGGCGGAGCGCGTGAGCTATGTGTTCCAGGATCCCGAGAACCAGATCGTGTGCGAAACCGTGTGGCACGAGATGGCGTTTGGCCTGGAAAACTTGGGGCTAGCACGTGATGAGATGCGCCGTCGCGTAGCTGAGACCAGCTATTTCTTTGGTCTGGAGGACTGGCTTCATCGCGATACCGATACGCTTTCGGGCGGCCGCAAGCAGCTGCTGTCGCTTGCTGCCGTCCTGGCGCTGTGTCCGCGTGTGCTGCTACTCGACGAGCCCACGTCTCAGCTCGATCCCGTTGCCGAGAAGAATTTTCTGCACGCGCTGTTTCGTGTGAATCGCGAGCTGGGCTGCACGGTTGTTGTGGCTACGCATCAACCGCGCCCAATGCTCGAGTATGCGACGTGTGCGTACCGGATTGAGGACGGTCGCGTGCGCGAGGTGGCGGATATGGCTTCTTTGGGGCGTCGAGAATCGCTGTTTTCCGACGACATGTTGGGGTGGGGTGCCGTCCGATGTGCAAAAACGGAGTATTCAGCAGGCGTGAGGACAATTTGGGCTCTCTGGAGCCGCCCGGGGACGTATCGAGCGCGAAAAAAAAGTTCGGAATTGGACAAATCGTCCGAATTTGTGGCGCAAACGTCGCTCGAGAACGGCTCGGAAGCCTTCCCGCGCACGGATGGGAGCAGAATACTCCAAAAAATGCACGGCGGGTCGGCTACCACCCTGGCAGGGAGCTGGTTTCGCTACGATCGCGCGGGCGGTTGGGTTCTGCGCGGGCTCGACGTGGCGTTTTCGGCCGGTGCGGTGCATGCGATCGTGGGCGGCAACGGATGCGGTAAGTCGACGATGCTCTCGGTGCTGGCGAAGACCGCCAAGCTGCAGCGCGGTCGCATGGTGCGCGGAGCGGCCTCGGCGGCGCTGCTGCCTCAGAACCCCAAGCATTGCTGGTTGCCGAGACGGTTCGCGATGAGCTGATGGAATGGGCCTCGACCTGCGGATATGACGAGAACTTGGCGCGGGAGCGTGCGGCGAGCTTGGGGCTGTCGGGTCTGGATGGGCGCCATCCGTACGATCTTTCGGGCGGACAGCGTCAGCTGCTTGCGTTGGCAAAGCTGCTGTTGATCGGCCCCGAACTGCTATTGCTCGATGAGCCCACCAAGGGTTTGGACCTGGCCAGCCGCCGCATCATCGCCCGCGCCCTGCGCGACCATGCGCAGGCTGGCGGCACCGTCGTCATGGCGACGCACGACCTGGACTTTGCCGAGCAGGTTGCCGATGGCATTTCCATGATGTTTGATGGCGAGATCGCCTGCATGGAGCCGCCGACCGACTTCTTTGCCGACAACGTGTTTTATAGGGCGTGATGGGATGGCGGATTATCGCATCGTGCGCCTACTCGCAAAACTGGAGATACCGCTGCTGCTGGCGGTGCCAGCCGTGATGGCTGCGGCGTTGCTGGCGGGCGTTGAACAGGCGGCACTTGCCATGCTTGTCGTGGTGGCGCTGGTGCTCGCGCTGTTCTTTGCGGGTTACGAGGCGTCGCGCCCGGGACTGCGCCAGATTATGCCCACGCTGGTTCTGGCGGCGTTGGCTGCGGCGGGGCGTATTCTGTTTGGCCCCATTCCCGACTTTAAACCGGTGAGCGCCATCGCCATCATCGCAGGGGCGACGCTCGGACGCCGCAACGGCTTTATGGTTGGAGCGCTGGCGGCACTGACCAGTAATTTCTTTTTTGGACAGGGCATGTGGACGCCGTGGCAGATGTATGCCTGGGGGCTGGTTGGCTATGTTGGCGGCGCGCTAGCGTATGCGGGTGCGTTCGACCGCGTCGACGGCACCGTGCGCATGCCAGCACTGCTGGCGTACGGCTTTGCGTCGGGCCTGCTCTATGGCGTCGTGATCAACGCATATGACATCATTGGTTTTGTACAGCCGCTTACTTGGGCGGGTGCCGTGGCGCGTCTTGCCACGGCAGTGCCGTTCGATATTACGCACGGCCTTGCGACCTGCGTGTTTTTGGCCGCCTTGTACAAGCCTTGGTGCCGTCGCATTAACCGTGTCGTCGTGAAATACAGGCTGTAGGGCTGGTTGCGTCGGGGCGGGAATCAATACTGCCGAAGTGTCATTTCAAAACTATGCCGGTTTACGGGGCTAGATTGGCGCAGGCAGACCATGCCGGCTTTTTTCGAAATAGAGTAAGCCGTTCACCTGCGGTTTATTATCTCGGAATTGCGTATGGTTGGGGGTTCGCGATTCAGCCCCGTAAACCGGCATAGTTTTGGAATGGCCGGCTGATATGACGGGCATCGTGGCCCTCAGAGAGCCAAATTGATCCATTTCTTCCGTCCCCAGATGTCCCCAGGGAATCAGTTGACGGCGCTTGCCACGAAACTGGCCCATCTACTACGTTTAGCTTGATACTCCCGACCATGACCGCGTTTTTATGAAAAACCGCAGGCTTTCTACCTGCACTGATAATTGTCCTTGGGGGAAGCGGGCACTGCGGGGGCGCGTCAACAGCGCGCGATTTCCGCGTCGCAGCGCTACCCTGATGCTGAACGCGGGACGATGACCCACTGACCTGCTGA
>ENA-OQBU01000020-OQBU01000020.1-human-gut-metagenome-genome-assembly--contig:-NODE-20-length-58336-cov-5.645364_pt1 | contig 58336 bp, 67 predicted proteins | sample MGYA00242492_ERZ504566 | MGnify/ENA primary metagenome ERZ504566 (study PRJEB26092, sample SAMD00036261) | human gut metagenome | host: Homo sapiens | study: EMG produced TPA metagenomics assembly of...
AAGAAAGCATCTATTAAAATGCAAATGGAATTGATCGAGGATAGGAAACTCATCATGCTGTTTTGAGAAAACAGTCGACGCACCTCTATGTCCATTTCCTTGGATTTGCTGTGGCAACAGGACCAGATGTATCAACGGATGAGGTCATTGCCAATTGCGGTACGAAGTGGCTTGGTAACACTTCTCTTCCTGGAAGAGAGGTCAAGAAACAGAAAATTGATGGAAACAATTGGGAAGAAGAAGTTGCCCAAGCAGCGGCGGTCTTGGCATTAGAGCAGCTAAAAGATTGGGCCACTGCTCCCTCTTTGAGGGTCAAGTTAATAGCGCGGATCGCTTATTCCTTCAACTCCAAAGAATCCATGAACTTTTTCCTCCGAATGACAAAAAAGTCGAGGAAACATATAAGAACGAGCTTGACGAAGCAGTGGAATTGATGGAGAGAATTCGGCGAAATGCTTCGGTGGAATACCACAGCAGCAGATTTATCCTTGCATTAAAAGTGATTGAACCGGCCGCAATTCCAGCGGGCACTTTCTTTACTGGCTTAGGAGCCAATGATGGGCCACTATGGGCATGGGCGTGCGCAGGTATGGCATTTGGTGCCAAATTGATGATGCATTTGGTTCTAAAAATGTCTCATGTAGATGAGACGCCCATTTTGCAATTGCCTCGCAGAACAGTTGAATCTGACAACTAGTTTTTAACTAGTGCCGGTCGGTGTTGCGCATGAGGTAATCGATCACGAGCCAATCGTCAGTGGCGTCGCGCACCGACCGACCGTCGGCTCCGAAACCGATGGCGGCGCGGATCCACTGGTCATGAGTGTTGAGGCCGTTGACGGTTTTGACGGATTGGAGCACCTGCCAAGCGGAGACCAGTTCCTCATGGTTGGAAAGCATGTCCGCGCAAGTGCATACCAGACGGTTGTCGCTACGAGCCAAGGAGTATCGGACGGACGGCACGCCCAGTCTCGAGCAGAGTTTCGAGGCGATGACCTCGTTCATGGGCTCCTGGCCTGTGCGGCCCGACTTGACGAGCAGTCTGCTGCCGGTGGCCTTGTCGATCGTCCAGCGTTTGGGCAGGTCGCCGCCAGTGGATACGTCGGGAGCGTTGAGGCTGATGTCATGGGATGACGAATATGAGGTGAGCAGGATCTCGCCCAACGCTTCGTCGAAGGGATTGTCAAAGAAGTTGATGTCTTTCCATTCGACCGGATCGTTCTCGCGCCTGACCCAGTATTGGTCCGACAGGCTCAGTCCGTAGGTCCGGTCGAGCAGTTCTCCGGTAGACGCCGCGCCGAGGGATTCGAGTACACGGCGGATACCATCGCGCGTGGAGGGAATGGCACGGGACTTCCACCATTCGTCGATTCTTTTGGCGTACAGCGCGCTCTTGCCGTGCATAGTGAATTCCAAAGGCAGTCGCATGGGATCGAGGACCTCGCCCGAGGAGCACGCGTGGCCGGACTCGGGATCGTATTCGAACGCAAGGACCGGATGGTTCCCGCACATGATTAATTTGCGTGGCATGCTTCCGGCTCCCTTCATACTCCGTATTGAAATTAGTTCATTGTAGCTGTAAACCACGGTAGCGCCCACGATAATGCCCATAAAGGCGCTTTCCCCTCAATCATGAAGGATACTATCTTCCATCATCACGATCCCACTCCTCCAGCAGGTAATAATTACGTACGAGTGTTTCCTGGTCCGGGTTGCTCATCTCTCTTGTAGCGCCATCAAGCTCATCGTATAGAGATTGCTTGATATCGTTTCAATCATAAAGATAATGTTCTTTCGGTTTCATGGAAATTCTGCAAAAAACGGGAACAGGGTCGGATGATTCCCGTCCCTGTTTCCGTCTCGGTTTTTTAGGATGATGTCACTCGCCCGGCTGGGTTTGCCCGGACTGTGCCGGAGTCTGTTGCGCGGCTTGTGCCTGCTGGTTGGCGAGCATCTGCTGTTGGATGAGCACACTGTTGGTCTGCGCGGTGTACTGCTTCTCGGCCATGTGCATGCTTTCCTCATGGCGCAGCTGGTCGCGTCGGTGGACACGCGGGCCTGGATCTCCTGGGCGAGGCTCATGAGCTTGTCCTGCTCGAGGATGCTCACGGTGATGGCGTTCGCCCCGCCTGACGGATCATGGAAGGTCAGGGTGGCGCTCATCACGTTCGCGAAGTTCGCGACGGCGACGAGCAGACACACGATCGCGACCAGGGCGTGGAGTTGAACATGCCGAAGCCGACGAACAGGAAGATCAGTCCCCAGACGAGGCTGCCGAGGTTGAATCTCGTGTTCGTGTCGACGCTGGCGATGTTGCGCAGTGGAATGGTCTTGGTGGACGCGCCGAGCGGGATCAGCCCGAACAGGGTGTTCGGCGCCTTGTACTGCACGCGCGTGCTGGATGCGGCGATGGAGGTTTTGAGCCAGAAGATGATCACGCTCGGGCTGAAACGGTCTCCGACGATGTTCTTCTCGCCGGGCGCGTAAGTGAATTCGGTCATGGTCTGTGCGGTTTCGGCCATGTTCTTCTCCTTTTTGCTTTCTATTGTGTTTTTCTTGCCCTCTCTCTTTCTCCCGTATGCGTCGGAGAGAGGGAACGGTCTGGTTGGTTCCGCTGTGCGGTCCTATTGGCGGATGATGGCGGCGGATCTGAGTTTCTCGAAGTCCCGCCGGCTCATGTGTCGTTTCGCCCGGGTCCAGAATTCTCTGAGCTCCCTGCCATCGGATGCCTTACGTCGGTTTCCGCTTATTTCGTTTGTTCTCATGGTTCAAGTCCTGGATTGTCCGGTCCGCCGGCCGTCGCGTCCTGGTCGATGGCCGGGTCCGGCATCGGAACATTCGATTGGATGCTTGGGAATTCCAGAAGTTCCCGTTTCGGAACGGGAGTCTCCTCCGAATCGATGCCGAGCCGGTAGATTCGTTCGAATCTCTTGCCCAGATAGGTGCCGTCCGTCGTCTCTTCCAAAACGGTGCAGTGCAGTAGGTCCGGGAGGAACACCTCGCTTTCGTTGGACACGTCTCCCCTGCTGCCGACCAACGGCACTCCGTGGGAGGCGCCTTCGATGATGAGCAGGATTCCCCCGCCTCCGAGCCAATGCGGGGTGGTGACCGTCGTGGACAGGCCCGGTCCCATGGTCACGTGGTCTCCCACGTTGAAATCCATCAGGGCGAGATAGTCGTTCGTTTCCGGGGTGTCATGGTCCTTGCAGCTTCCCGTGGCGAGTGTGCGCAGCAGTCTCAACCGTGGGTCGAGCTGTCGGACCTGATGCTGCCGGTATGCCTCCTCGGCGGCTTTCCTGCCCCATGGGGTGGGTGGCAGCATGCCTTGGGGATTGTCTTGCGGAACGAGACGCATGTATGACATCCCATCGGTCACTCCGGCTTGTTTCCTGACGCTTTCCCTGTACTTCGGATCGGTGTCCAGGGATTGTTCGACCAGGTCGAGTATCAGTTCCAGGGAGTTGGTGGAGGTTGCTTTGTCGGCGATGATGTTGACGTCCTCGAACAGCCGTTCCGTGAGACGGTTCAGATCGTATCTGTCACGCGACATCGACGTTCGTTCGTCTTCGATTTCCGCATGCAGCCGGTTATGCCTGCGCATCTTCATGAAGGACCATGGATGTTCCGGCGTCTCCGACCGCATTTCCTCTTCCAGGTCCTTGATCGTCCGGTCTTGTTCGGCCAGACGGTCGGATAAGTCTTTGATGGTTTCTATCCGTGATTGGATTTCCTCGCTTCGGCCATTTTGGATGGAAATACCTTTCTGTTCGTTCCATCCGGTTCACGTGCGGGCATGCCGATATCGGAAAAGGACCGGAAGGGATTGGCTCCCTTTCCGGTCCTTCTTCTCTGGATGTCGGTCAAACGGACGTCACATGCACAGTCCCGACATGCCTGTGCCACCGTTGCACGGATCGACGCATGGATCGGGCATCGGAACATCGGTCGTCTCCACTGTCGCGGGGAAAGAGTCCGACCCGGATGGGCCGGATTCCACGGCCGCGCGCGCGACCTGGGGTTCCTGCGACTCGTCGAAGTGGAACGAGGCTTCGGCGAGATCGGCCTGTCCGTCCTCTTCGGCCGGCGTCGGGCCCTTTCCGTGTTTGATTTCCAGGTTCATTTTTGCGATCTGGTCGGTGAGGTCGTCGTACTCCTTCTGGCCTTCCCATGGCTGGTTCAACGCGTTCCACGCGCTTTCCAGGCTGGCTTTCGCATTGCCGAGTTTGACGCCGAGGCTTTGCGCGGTGTTGGTGTTGTTGGAGATGATTCGGTCGAGCTGTCTGATGACGCTGTCGGCGCTGTTGTTGATGTCCGGCGCGCTGGTGCCGGCCCAATGCTCATGCTCGCCTTTCAATCCCACGAACGGGCGGAACACGTTGAGGCCGTTGACGGCCATGTTCCGTGAAGCGACCATGACGGTCAGACCGCAGTATTCGCCCACTTCCCGCGTTTCGCCGCGGTCGAGCCCGCGCGCGATGCCGACGAGGTCGTGGATGGCCTGTTTGCGGTCCGCGATCGGGCCGTTGCCAAGATCGAGGCCGCATATTCCCCGGGTGAGATGCTGGCCGCGGATCTCGACGGCTTCGCGGAATTTCGGCTCGTCGTCCAACGCCTCGTCGTGGAGTCTTTCGAGATTGTCCACGGTCGGCTGCAGTTGCATGTCGATTTTGAACCGGATTGATCTCTGCTGGTCGGCGTGGGCGCGTTTGAGCAGTTTCATCTGGGTGAGCTGGTTCTCGAGTTCCATACGTTTGGCGATGTTCGGGTCTCCTGTGGCGATGGCCTTCATGTCTGCGAGGCTGAGCACCGTGGCGTCCACGTCGGACGCTTCGCGTGATGGCGAGCCGGAGCTCATGATCTGGCTGATGAACCGGGCCTTGCGCTCGACCGTCTGGAACATGTAGCTGTCGAATGTGCCGACGGTGACGTACCGGTAGTCCTGCACGTTGTCGAACATGTTGCCCTGCCGGCGGACACGGCCCTGGCGTTGTTCGAGTTCGGCGGGCTTCCATGGACAGTCGAGGTCGTGGATGGCGAAGAGCCTGTCCTGCACGTTCGTACCGGTGCCCAGGGTGCCGGTCGAACCGATGAGCACGCGCACCTCGCCCTTGCGGACCTTTTCGAACAGGGCCTGTTTCCTCTGCGGATCCTTTTCCTGCGCGGCGAACATGATCTCGTCTGCCGGAATTCCCAGGTCGACGAGCCGCCGTTTCAGATCGGATTGGATGTTCCACTTGCCGGACGCCGTGGTCGACGAGTCGCAGAACACGAGCTGTGTGGCCTTCTCCTCGGCATGCTCCCGCCAGATCTCGTGGATCTTCTCGGCGCAGACCTGCACCTTGCCGCCTTCCATGGGTTGGATGTCCGGATCGGACACGTCGAGCAGTTTCGGATCGAGACTGACTTTCCTGCCGTCGTTCGTGATGTTGAGCATGTTATCGTCCGACGGGTCAACGGCTCCGTCGCGCACCAGTTCGGCCCGTTCCACCAGCGCGTCGACGGCCTGTTTCTGCGCTTCGGTGGCTTCGACCGCGACGGACACCACCTCACAGTCCGGCACGTCGAGGTCGAGCTGGTCGGCGGTCAGCAGGTCCGCGTAGTCGTGGAACGTGCTCATCAGCTCGGGAAGGTTATGGAATTTCGCGAACCGTTGCTTGATCTGGTATCCGCTGCCTTCCGGCTTGACTTCGACGCTTTCGACGATGCTGCCGTACGTGTTGGCCCAGCTGGTGAACGCCTCCACGCCCTGCGCCTTGAGCAGGTCGGGAGCGAGGTAGCGTTGCATGTTGTACAACTCGGCCATGGAGTTGGATACCGGCGTGCCGGTCGCGAACACGATGTTGCTTCCATGTCCTGCCTCGCGCAGGTACTCGCACTTGTCGAACAGGTCCTCGCATTTCTGCGCGGCCGCGACGTCCACGCCGGGCACGCTGATCGTGGTGGCGATGGCGAGGTTCTTGTATTGGTGGGCTTCGTCGACGAACAGCATGTCCACGCCGAGGTCCTCGAAGTCGATCCACTCCTTGCTTTCCCCGCTGTCGCGCAGCGCCTGGAGTTTGCCGTCGACGCGCATGCGGTCCTTCTCGGCCTGTTTGACGGTTTTGCCGAGGTTCTTCTCCATTTTGCCGATCTCGTCCTTCAGCTTCTTCGCGGAGAAGTCGTTGCCGTCCGACTTCGCGGTCTCGATGCTGTCGAGCATCTCCGCCTTACGCCGTTCGAAATACTTCTCACGCGTTCGGGACTGACGTGCATGCGTTGGAACGTGTCCTGCCGGACGATGACCGCGTCCCAGTCGCCGGCGGCGACTTTGGCCCAGAAGCGTGCCGCGCCCTTGCCGGTGCCGTCGGCCTCCGTCATGGACAGGATGTTCGCGTCCGGGTAGAGCGTCAGATAGTCCTTCGCCCATTGTTCGGTCAGATGGTTCGGTACGACGATCATCGGCTTGGTGGCCCGGCCGAGTCGTTTCGCCTCGTGGCAGGCGGCCACGCCGGTGAAGGTCTTGCCCGCTCCCACGACGTGCGCGACGAGTGTGCCCTCCTCGGATTGCAGGATCCTCGCGACGGCCTTGCGCTGGTGAGGATACAGGTCGATGTCGGCGCTGATGCCGGGGAATGTGAGATAGGAGCCGTCGTATTCGCGCGGGTGGATGCGGTTGAACCGTTCGTTGTACACGTTCTCCAGCATGCGGGTGCGGTCCGGGTCGGTCCACACCCATTCCGCGAACGCCTGTTCGACGGTGTGGCGCTTCTGGTACAGCAGCGCGGTGGCCTGCGGGTCGCGGATCCTTCTCTTCCCGGTCGGGTCGTTCGGGTCGGGTTTGGTGAGGTTGCTGGTGGTCGCGTTGAGCGCTCCGGACACGACCTCGAACGGGTTGCGTCCCGCTCCGGTGCCCAGACCGTATTTCCGGATGGTTTCCTCGTCGAGTTTCGATCCGAGCGACGCGTTGACCTGCCAGTTGCCGGTCGTCTCGTCATGGCTGACCGTAAGGCTCCGCATGCCGCCGTCGGTGATGTTGGGCTGTTGGCCGAGGTCGAATGTGTCGATCATGAAGTCGCGGATCACTCCGGTCGGGATCCACGCCGAGCCGAGTTTCGCGGTGATGTCGTCGTGGGTGAGTCGCGCGGGCAGCGATCGCGCGAGTCGTTCGTGCAGGGATTGCAGGCTCTTGAGACGGTCCGTGTCCGCAGGTTCGGCCGGATGGGAGTCCATCCATGCGTTCCGGCGGCTTCTCCACTGTTCCAGGCCTTCCATGTCGACCATCTCGTCCAATGGTTTGAACGTCTTCTGGTCCCATGAATTGTAGCGTCCGTACCGTTTCTCGATGGTCGGATGGTTCAACCGGTCCACGTCCATCGCGTACAGGTATTCGCAGGTTTCCGGATGGGCGCGCAGGTCCTTGGCCAAGGCGAGGAAATCGCACTTGGTTTCCTTGCAGTAGCCGTGGTCCTCCACCTCCCACAGGCTTGGATCGGTGATTTTTCTCAACGCGTCGCATACCGGACCTCGTTTGAAGCTGCCGGCGTGAGGATCGTGGCGATGACCTTGTCGTCGATGGCCTCGGGATCGGCCGAAACGGCCTTGTACAGCATGCGCATGGCACTGTTGGACGCTCCTTCGTCATCGCTTGACCAGCCGTTGTCGAAGACCGTGTCGAACAGGTCGTTGCCCGTGGGTTGTTGCGCGTTCCAGTTTTTCCCGAGCAGTTCCACGCCGGGCTTGCAGCCATCCAGGAACATGGCGGCGAAGGCCCTCTGCTGGCCGTGTCCGTGTTCTTTGAGCACGTTGGAGAACCAGGGGGCTTCGACCACGGACTTGTTCGCGTGGATCGGGTCGGTGGCGCTCTGCCATGCCCCGGTTTGGGTGAGTTCCGTCCGGCATCGTTCGACGGACACGGGCGGTGCCACGTCCTCGAGCCCGTTGTCGGCGAGCCATTCCCTCACGCGCGCATGTTCGGGCTGGTCGACCAGGTCCCGGAGCAGTCCGTCGACGTGGTCGAGTTTTCCTCCCACGTCGCCGGACAGGTATTCGTCCGCGGGCAACGGCATCCCGGTGTCCGGATCCATAACGATGAGGTCGCCGAGTTTTTCAATGGTTTCGATGTCGTCCCGGGTGTCGAGCAGTCGTCCGATGAGGTCGAGATCCACATGTCCCACACGGTCGAGGCTGACGGCTATCGCGTCGACGGGTTCATCCACGTGTTCGGGCATCGGAGGCACCGGCGTGACGACCCTCTTGGAAAGCATGTCTCCTTTGGCTTCGAACCCGTTGGGGCCGATCTTCTCCAAACTGTAGAGCTGGTTGAGGCTCGGATCGGAGTTGTTCGGGTCGAACACGCGCAGGTTCTCTTTGGAATTGAGCCTGCCGTAGGATGCGACGAACCGGTCGTACTCCCCATCGAGGTCCCTGATGCCTTGGTCCACGGCGGTGTCGGTGGCGTCCGGGTCTCGTTCGATGGCGAGCAGGCGTTCCGTCCGGTCGCGTAGGCGCAGCATGGCGGCCATGCGCGCGTCCCCGCCCTTTTTGACGCGGGAGTGCGCGGGAACGAGCTGTCCGTCCATGTCGCCGTACCAGATGTGGTCGTTGCCGTCGACCGTGTACCGCATGGCCTTTTGCACGGTCCTGTCGGGAGCGACGATCGGCTCGTTGACGCGTTCGCCGAGTCCGTCGTGCAGGTCGATGCCGTACTCTTCGAGCTGGCTGGTGAGGATGCGTTCGACCTGTCCGCCCAATTGGGTGATGTCGCTGGTTCCGGTGACGTCGATCTGCGGGCCGAATGGTCCCGAGCCGATGGTCATGGTTCCGGCGACGTATTCGGGATGGTCGACGAACAGTCTGTTGGCGGTGACGCGTCCCGGAATTCGGTGGTGTCCTCCCATTCGGCGGCCGTGTCGGCCAACGGCTCGTCGCGTTTGCGCAGGATCAGGATGTCGGAGACCACTTCGGTGCCGGCCTGTCTGCCGAACGTCTCCCTGGGCAGACGGCATGCGGCGACGAGTTCGGCCCTGCGGGAGAGTTCGCGGCGCATGTTCGACGTGTTCTTGTCGAGCGTGTACCGGCTGGTGAGCACGGCGACGAGGCCGCCGGGGCGGACCGTGTCGAGACTGTGCCGGATGAACCAGTCGTGGATGACGGTGCCGTCGATCCTGATCGCGTCGCTGTATGGCACGTTGCCTATCGCGAGGTCGAACGCGTCCGTGGGCAGGCCGGTCCGTTCCATCCTGTTGTTGATGATGTCGTCGTCCGGGCACAGGTAGCGTGCGATGCCGGCGCTGATCGGGTCGGCCTCGATGCCGGTGAACGCGTAGGAGGATCCGGCCGGAGTGCTGCGGATGAAGTTGCCGGTTCCGCAGCCGGGCTCCAGCACCATGTCCGGGTGCTTCGGATCCCGGCCGAAACCGGCCTTGCCGAGCGCCTGCCACATCGCGTCCGCGACGGGCCTTGGCGTGTAGAAGGCGGTGAGCGTGCTGCTGCGCGCGTCCGCGTATTCGGCGTCGGTGAGCAATTCGCTAAGACGCGTGTTGATTCCGCTCCATGCCGGATCGGCTCCATCCTCCTCGAACGCCTTCTGGGCGCCGCCCCATCCCGCGTACGCGGCGAGGGCGCGGATGTCGTCCTCGACCGGTTCGCGACCGCTGTCGTCGAGGTCGCGCAGCACCTCGATGGCGTGCACGTTCGCACGCGCCCGTTCGAGACTGGATCCCGTGGCCTGCAGGTCCGGGTCGAGCAGACCGCGGTCGATGTGGGTCAGAGGGCTTCGATCACGTTCCTGATGGCGATCTCCTCGGCCTGATGCTCCGCCATCTTGAGTCCCTTGAGCCACGGATCCCAGTTGCCCGGCTTCTTGAGGTGTTGGTGCGTCTTGTCCCAATGGTTGACGTACTCGGTGATCGTCCGGCCGTAGTCCTTCTGGACCTGGTCCATGTAGGCGTCCACGCCGGCATCCCCTGCCTCTTGAGCTCCTTGAGCTGTTCCGGCATGTGCTCCGCCATGAACAGGTACCTCATCTTCTTGATCCCGGTGTACGGGCAATGCGTGATGTTCGTCATTTCGGGTCGTCTCCTTCCTCGCATCGTTTTCTTCCGTTTCGTGGGAAGCACGCGAATTAGACACATTGTCTAATTTCGTTTCCCAATTATTTTGCCCCCCAATATGGGGATTGTCAATTTCTTCCGGCATGTCGAAGTCGAAGGCGAGCTGTTCGGCCTCGATGGTGGCCGCGACCACGGGCCGTGAAGTTTCCGGACCGTCCAAGACGTCCTCCACCTCGTCGCCATCGGACATTACCACGCCGCGTCGGCCTCATCGCGTGCGATCCGGTCGAGATCATCGTCGGTGAACTGCTCGCGGACCTCCTGCCGAGTGCCGCCCTCCTGCATGACAATCTGGGCGGCGAGCTCCCGTTCAGGGGAACCGAAGTCGATATCCGGCTCATCGTCCACGTCTTCGGACCGCGTCGCATCCGCCACCGTCCTGTCCGGCGCGTATCCGTGCTCGCGCTCCGCGGCCAGTCGGGCCTCCCCGCTTTCCATGCCGTTCCGCAGGTTGAGATCGTACGAGTCGGCTATGTCCGCGATCGCTTCGGGTCCGGCTCCACGTCGGATGAGCTGGGCGACCTCGAACCGGCCTACCTTGATGCCGAACAGCTCGATCTTTTTGGCTATGAGCTCCGGCGTGGAAACCGTTCCGGCCTCCATACCGGAAGACGGCGCGTCCTCCGCGCGTTCCGGCTCCGACGCGTCCGTTCGCGCCGGCGTATCCGTGGATGATGCGGCGGCCGTCTCCGGCTCCTCGGCCATGTCCGCGGCATGTTCCGTCCGGTCGGCCATGGCCATGACCTCTTCGGCCGTCACCTGGTGGTTTCCGTCTTTCGTGACCATGGTGACGGGCAGTACGTCCAGCAGTCTGTCGATGTTCTCGCGGCGTCGTTCCCGGTCTTGTCCGGCTGCCCGTTCCGGCCGTCCTCCACTGGTTCCTCCGGCGTCGAGGATGTCCGAGACCTGTCGGGCGGCGTCGTCGGACAGCAGTTCCACCGTTCCTTCCGGCATGCCATGTCCGCCGGCCAGTGACGTGAAGACGATCTGCGGACCGTGGCCCGTCTCATGTCCGGGCTTCGTGCCGGCCGTTCCGGAAGTATCGGCGGCGGTCGTATCGGGCGTGTCCGTCGCCGTGTTGAAGGAGTCCCATGAGTCCGGACTGTCGAAGATGCCTTCGCGGAGACTCCTGAGTTCCGTTTCCGTGGCCTCCGGCCCCTCGTGGACCATGCCTTCATCGTCGAACCAGTCGAGCCGGTAGGCCATGGGCGTTCCGTTCGTGTCGCGTGCGGCCACCTCGTATCCGGCGAACTGGCTCGCGCCGTTCTCGCTGGTTCCCGCGTCCGTGTCGTGCGCGTCGATGTAGCCGATGACCGCATTCTCGAACGCCGCGTATTGGCCTGACAATGCGGCGTCAAGGGCTGTTCCCGTATTGTCGGACGGGGTTTTCATCTCCCGTTCGGCCTGGTCGATCCACTCCGTGGTGAACCATTCGGGACGGTCTTCCGGCCTGATTGTCCCGTCGATCTCGCGGAGTTTCGCGATCTGCGCGTCCACACTGCCGGCCCATAGGTATTTCTCCGCATGTGATGGGCCGAGGAAATAGTCGACGTCGTCCTTGAGGCGTCCGAGCAGCCGCAGGTTGAACCCGTAGGTTCCGTCCGCTCCGGGAGATGCCGCCAGGGTCCGTTCCGCGTTGGATGCCGCGGCTTTCGGAAATCCCCGTCCGGCGAGGATGGTCCGTGCCTGGGTGTTGCCTTCCGACTGGGCGATGAGGCCAAGCATGTCCTTGCCGAGTTCCCCGGCGTATTCCGTCGCCGCCGTGTCGATGAGCGTGCGCCAGTTCTCATCATCGTCGTCGGGCATGCTGAGGATCATTCCCACGGGAGCGTGCTCCAGCATGGTTCTCGCGGCCTGTCGGACGACTTCCTGCCGGGACTGGTCGAGGCTGTATCTGCGGTTCATCGGATTGGTGTATGCCGTGAGAAGCCCGGGTGAGGTGATGACCCGTCTGATGGCTTCGGCTTCGCTGTCCATGTCGAATTCGCCTGTGCCGATCAGGGCGGAGACCACGTCCGGGTGGTTCTCCGTTTTGATCATGTCGTCCAGGTCCTTGCGGTCGAGCCTGCCGGATTCGACGGCGTTCTTCCTGGATGGCCACCAGTCGCGGCCGCTGAGACGGTGGAGCAGGTCGTCCGAGGCTTTCGTCAGCATGCTTGCCGCCAGTCGGCTGTCCGTCTGGTTCCAGCAGCACAGATCGATGGCGTTCTGGCTGAGTTTGCCTGATTCGACGAGCATCTGCAGCAGTCTCGTGTTGCTTTCGGTGCGGGCCATGTCCTCGAGCAGACGTGCCGGCGTGCCGGCATAGCGGATGATCGCCTGTCGGAGTTCCGGCAGTCCGCTGGCCGCGAGGGTTTCCAGATCGTCCTCGTCGAGGCTGGAAAGGTCCGCATCGTGGGTCATTTCCACGAGTTCGTCCAACGCGTTGTAGTCGCGGTTCCGCCATTGCGGGTCGAGCAGATGCCGTGCGATCTGCTGTGGGGTGGAATGTTCGCGTGCCCAACGCAGTTCGGCCCAATCGTCGGAACGGTAGAGTTCTTCGACCTGCCGGCTGGTGTTTTCGTCGATCATTGTGGCTGTTCCTTCCATTCGGCTCACCGCATGCCTTCCAATGTGGGGCGTGGCTTGTCGTCCGCCGTGTCGGCCGATGCCGGATTCGGGTACGGGAGCATGTCGGAGAGTTGTTTCGGTTTTTGTTGCTTCCCATGTACGGTTCGTCCGGCAGGCTGTCGCCGTCGAACGCGCGCGCCCAGGGGTTCAGCGATGCGGGTGGACGCCACTCGTCCGTCGCCGGAGGCTCGGGTTCCTTCCTCCTTCGTGTTGGAATGGTTCTCGCCGTGTCGGGTGTGTTCAGTTCCTCGTCCGTTCCGGTCTTGTCGTCACGCATGATGTCCGTCTCCTTTCACATTCCGATCCCGGGTCCGGTGGCTGGCATGGCGCCTTGGTCGATGCCTGGATCCGGGTCGGGCAGGGCGTTCGCGTCTGGGAAGGCCGAAGCCCAGGGATCCCCGACCTGTGCCGGTTGGGTCTGGCTGACGGCATCCGGCATGGTGGTGGAGTGAGCGTCCGGCATGGATGCCCATGGGTCGTCGGCCGCCGTGGTGGAATACCGGTCCTCGATGGCCTGCAATAGGCTTCTGATGGCCGAGAGGCGGTTCGGTTCATGGCCGATGTATTCGGTGATGGGGCCTTCGGCCGGTTCCGTATGGTTCCATTTCTCTCCGGCGAGACGCCAGAGCCATTCGCCGTCCGATGCCATGATGCTGCCGAGGACCTGCCCGTCGGGTAGTTCCGCGTCGGCGCGTCTCGGACCGTTCGCCCAGGCCGGGCCGGATCGCAGTTCCACGTCCTCGATGGTGAAGTCCTTGCCGTCGATGCTGAGTCTTTTCACGTCTTCCATTGGTTGTTCCTTCGTTGGTTTTGTTTGGAGTTCCGGCATGTAGTCGATGGGATTGAGTTGGAATGAGGAGCACAGTTGCGCGAATGCCTCGAGGGTGACGGCCGAGCCTTTTTTGATGCGGGTGAACATCGCCGGGCTCACGCCTGCTTTTTCGGCCAATGCGGCCCAAGGCATGCCGGTTTTGTTCCGATACCGGTTGATGTCATTGCGGAACCGTTCCATATCGATGGATGACATGGTTGGTTCTCACATTCCGATTCCGGGATCCATGGGACCGTTGCCGGAGTTCGGGTCGATGCCGGGATCCGGATCGGGAATGGTCGGCCCGCTGGCTTGGAACAAGGCGTCCAAGTCGACGCCGGTCCACGGGTCCGGCGCTTTCACGCGTGCGGCGGAGGATCGTTCGTCCATTACGCAGACGCGGTCAGTGAGGTCGGCCGGCATGTCGTCCGCGTATGCGCCGACGCTTTTCAGGATCGGCGTACGGTTGTCCCATACGAGCCGGTCCGCGGTGGTCTGGTCCATGCCGACCCAGTCGCCGTCCTTGTTGACCCTCAGATACCGGTCCCTGTCGGGGTTCCATCCGCCGTACATGGTTTTCTCCGCGATCTCGCCATCGATGAGATGCTCTCCGACGGTTTCGCGGGCGGTTTCGGACGGGTAGGCGCGGTAGTACCCGAGGTCGCTTTCACCGTCCATGTCATGGACGGTATCGACGATGTCATGCAATAGTCCGATGTTCTCCGGCGTGCGTTCGATGAGATTATCGGCGTCCAGTTCAAGGGCGATCTGCGATGCGGCGGTGGCGCGCGCCATGACGGCGTCCGACGGGTCTTCGTCGCGGGTGGTCCAATAGGCGCCGTCGTTGCTGGACCATAAGGCATCGGCCGCGGCATCATGCCAGTATCCGGGGTCGTTCCAGTTCGCGGACCATTCCTTGGCCACGTCGTCGAAGCCGGTCATGTTCGTCATGGCGATGTACCGGTCGTGTTCGATTCCCGGTGGGAGGACCGAGTCGAACTGGTCTTCGGTGACCCAGCGGAATTGGTCGTACCCGTCGGGCTTGTAGCAATCCTCTCCGAGCTGGTAGCATTCCTCGCCGATTCCGATCGGCTCTTCGATGGCGTTGCTTCGCGCGAAGAGCGATAACCGTTCGGTCGCCTGGTCGCGCCATGCTTCCATCCGTTCCAAGGTCGGGTTTTCCATGTTCGTCTCCTTTCCGTCACATTCCGATTCCGGGACCCATGGGACCGTTGCCGGAGTTCGGGTCGATGCCGGGATCCGGCATGGGAAGCCCAGCGTCCGACCGTTGTTCCGGACGGTCCGGCAGTGGGACGGCCCGCATGCGTTCGATGGCGTCGGCGGTGAGTGATTGGTCGAATTCCTTGGACAGTCCGGGATCGGTGGCGATCTTCGCGAGTGTGGACGCGGTGGAGAAGTCGATGCCCGGATATCTCATGCCGAGTTCCCGTTGCGTGTAGAGGATGGTCCAGTCCTGGATCTCCTCATGCCGGTCGAGGATGTTTTCGATGGCGTGCGAGAGAGCGTCATGGTTCATGAAGGACAGTTCCGAACGTTGGGTTACGTCGACCATGATGGTTTCCTTTCCGACGGGGCTTTCCCGTCTTCCTCCTGTCCACATGCCCCCGGTTTTTTCGCCGCCGATATTTTTTTCGAGGATGAAAACCGATATCGGTTGGGATGCGTGTGGAAGAGACGCACCATTCGATATCGGGAAGGAATTGAATTGCGTCTTGTGATCGCCGAGAAACGTTCCGTGGCTTTCGCCATCGCGCAGGCGTTGGGCGATGTGCGGCAGGGTGATGGGTATGTTTCGGCCGGAGGGGCGCTCATCTCGTGGGCGCAGGGTCATCTGGTGGAATTGTCGGATCCGGAGGAATACACGGACATGCCCTGGTCCGCGCATAAGTGGACGATGGAGTCCCTTCCCATCGATCCGAAGTCATGGCGTTGGCGTTTGAGCGGCGCGAAGGGCGCGGTGCAACGTTACCGTTCCCTCTCCGAACTGCTTCGTTCCGACAAGGTGACCGAACTGGTCAACGCGTGCGATCCGGACCGTGAGGGCGAGGCGATATTCCGTCGTATCCTCATGGCCGCGAAGATTTTCAAACCGTCCCTGCGCCTGTGGGTCGCGTCATTGGACGAGCAGGCCATCCGTGACGCGTGGAAAAGGATGCGTCCGGAATCCGATTACGATGGTCTGGCCGACGCGGCGGACGCCAGGGCGAAAGCCGACTGGCTGGTCGGCATGAACGCGTCACGCGCCCATACGCTCGCCTGGCATCGCAGTCTGTCGCTCGGACGCGTGCGCACACCCACGCTGAACATGGTCGTCCAACGTGATCTCGCCATCGAATCACACAAGCCGACTCCGTTCTGGCGACTCATCGTGCCGATGGACGGGTGGACGCTTGAAAGCGGGAAGATCGAGGACCGGGCGATGGCGCGCCGCATACTGGCCGACGCGATGGGGCTTCCCGTGGAGATCCTGGAGGTGAGACGGCGTCGCGAGCATGCGAAGCCGCCGACCCTGTTCGACCTGACCGGATTGCAGAAGGCCATGAGCGACCGGCACGGGCTGACCGCCGAGCAGACGCTGGACTGTCTGCAGCACTTGTACGAGATGAAGGTAGCGACTATCCCCGCACCGATTCCAAATACGTCACCCATGATGACGTGGACGGGTTGAAGGAACTGCTGCAGCCGAAATACGCGTTGGGTTTCCTGGATCAGAAGCCCGTCGACGCGATCCACGACCTGTATTCCGCCGGCGGCTTCGATCCGATGCGGTGCGTCGCGGACGACAAGGTCCAAGGTCATACCGCGATCCTTCCGACGCGGCGTCTCACATACGACGTGTTCCAGCATGACCTGACGGACATGGAACGCAAGGTCATGACCGTGATCCTGACGCGCATGTGGGCCGCCTGCGCCACGGACCGTGTCCACGACACGGTGAAGGTCGATGCGGCATTGGATGAACGTCATGCCGATGGTTCCACGGAACGGGTTCCGCTGTCCGCGTCGAGCGACGTTACCGTCGATGCGGGTTGGACCGCCATCGAGCACACGTCGCGAAAGGACGGCGCGGAGAAGAAGCCTGTGAATCGGATACCGGACTCCCTCGGGAAGGGACCTCTCTCCCAGTCCGGCTCACCTTCCCTCGCCGAGGGCGTGTCCGCGCCGCCGAAACCGTTCACGGAGGCCACATTGCTGTCCGCCATGGAGCATGCGAGCCGTTTCGTCGCGGACAGCGATCTGAAAGCCGCCTTGGATGACGACACGAGCCATTCGGGCGGTATCGGCACGCCCGCGACCCGCGCCGGCATCCTCGAGAGCCTGGTCAAAAGCGGCTACCTGCAGCGTAAGGGCAAGCAGATACGCAGCACCACTGCCGGACGGATGCTCGTCGGTGTCGCCGTAGACGAGTTGAAGGATGTGAAGCTCACCGCGCAATGGGAGCAGAGCCTTGCCGACATCGAACATGGCAGGGGCGACGAGACGGTCTTTCTGAACGAGATCCGCACGGCCTGCGCGGCGATGCCCGGCCGTGTCATGGAGATGACCCAGCGCGACAGCCTGCGACAGTTGGCGCAGCAGGCCGGCGAACGTGAGTCGTTCGGCCCCTGCCCGCGTTGCGGCAAACCCGTGGTCAAGACCGGGAGCGTCTGGCAATGCTCGTCGAACAAGAGCGTGAGGGATGATGCCGGTGCCTGGAAGCTCGGCGAGGGTTGCGGCTACAAGATCTTCTCTGAGAAGTTCGGCAAGAAGCTGACCGATAGCATGGTCCGCCGCACGTTGGAGGGCAAACGTCCGAAGGTGTCCGGCCTGAAGTCGAAGGCGGGCAAGACGTTCGACGCGCGTCTCGTGCCGGACAGGCAGTACGGGATCGGATTGTCGTTCGACGATCTGAACAGGGAAAAGAAGTAAGAGGATTCCGTTCACGGCGTTATCCGCAAGGCAGAGAGCCGTTATTCGGAAGGGGGACGCGCTCACCGAATGTCCTATGCTCCGTGAATCGCCGGAGTGAGGGACGTTCTCGCATCACGTTCTGATTGCGGGATGATTTACGCCCATTTACGAAGGCTTGACGCGAAATGAGCGAAAGATGAACATCGACAAGATTGGCAATGCCCTTGACGTTCCGTTCATGGCATTGTGCAGCCGCGTCGACCGTCTACAATTGGGCACATTGGAACGAGCACTACCGGGGAGAAAAACATGGGAAGTCTGATGAACCAGGTGTTTTACACCGACGCATACGATTTGAGCATCGTCAGCCTGATCGTCGCGGTCTTTGCCGTCGCGATCGTCGCATGGGTCGTCTGGGAGCTTGCCCAGGTGATCCTCCGCCACATGATCGGGAAAGAATACTCCGTGCGCGTGCCTTTCTCCGTGAGGGTCGGCCTGAACCGGCGGCATTCGCCCGACGGATTCAGCATGGGATACCCATACTGGCAGGCGGCCAAGAAGGACGGCACCCGCGACCTGCGGACGAACAACACGCGCATCGTCCGCACGCCCACGGTCATCTTCCTCGGGGATGGCGTCTGAGCGTCAGGAACCCGTTCACGGCCTACGATTTCGTGAACGACCTGCGCGACGCGGGCCATGACCTGGGACGCTGCCCCGAGGAGCAGTGGAAGCTCAGGTGTCTCACGGAACGGGAGCGCGCCCGCAGCGAGGCGACCAGCATCGACGGCATCGTGAACAGATTCAGGGATCATCCGACCGATTTCGAACCTTTCTGCGCTGATCTGTTCCATACGCTCGGCTGGCGGGCGGAGACCACGCCGCCGTCGCGCGACGGCGGCTTCGATCTCAGGATGATCAGCCCGGAGGGTGAGACCTACATCGCCGAATGCAAGTGCTACTCGCCACGGCATCATGTCGGGCGTCCGGTCGTCCAGAAACTGCATGGAGCCAACGCCGTCGAACAGGCGCACGGCATGATGCTGGTGACGACCAGCTCGTTCTCGCAGGACGCCGTGGACTATGCCGCCCAGGCAGGCGTCGAGCTCGTCGACGGTTCCGCTCTCGTCGGTCTGTGCCGTCGCGCGTGGGGAGGTCAGCCCACCGCCATTATTCCGGAGCGTTCCGCCAGGATGACCCGTGCAGAGCTCATGTCGCGCATCCCCGTCGACATGCGGAGCCGTTATCTGAAATATGCGAGGACGAAGTAGCCCTATTTACATTGCGACGAGCAACGGCTTGCGCTGGAACATATTCTGGATGAGCGCGCCCATGTCGGCGACCGGCAGGTAGCGGGCGATGATGGTCCAGATGATCGCGACCTCGATCAGGCCGAGGATGACGGTCACCGTTCCCCAAGCGAGTTGCATCCATAGTCTCGGCCCGGTGGCCGCCCGCCCGGTCACTCCGGCGATCACCGTGAGGATGATGAGCGCCGGCACCAATAAGGTGATGTCCCATCCGTTGAACCATTGGCTTACTGAGACAAGCCATTCTGCGAGAGTCTCGAGGATTCCTGCCATGTTGCTGTCCTTTCGTTGTTGTTTTCCGTTGTCTGTTCCACGTGCGGTTCATCCATCGGAATCCGATGGAGGGTCTCTCGCATCGTTTCGAGTTCCTTCTGGTCCGCTTCCCGTCCCATGCCGTACATTGACGCGAGCGTGAGTAGACTCCGTTCGACATCCTCGGGGAGACGGCCTTCATGCCTGTCGGACGGATGAGTTTCGTAGTATTCCTCGATGGTCGTCGAGCATTGCCGCAGTTCGTCCCAAGTGGGCATGTCATGGTCCATGGGCTGCATGGTTCTTTTGTTCTGGGTGGCTTCCGTGCCCATGAGGTCCGTGGCGGTGCCGCCATATGTCATGGTGAGCGCGTCGAGGCTTTGCCTGATGGTCGGTGGCAGCAGCGAGTACGTGTCGTGGCTGCGCTCATCCGCGTCCATGACAGCCCGTTCCATGTAGTATTCCTCCAATCGTCGCATGCGGTCCCTGCGGTTCGCGTCGATGATTTCCGCTTCTCCCGTTCCGTGGTCGGCCAATCGGGCGATCCTGCCGTTGATGGGATCGGTCAGCGCGTCAAGGGCCGATTGTGCGGCCTCGTCGATATGGTCGCTGTAATCCTCGCCAAAACGTCTCGCGGCATGCCTGGGCGATGCCGCCGACCTCGTCGCGTATCCTGCCGAGGGTGACGTCGGGATCGTATCTGCCATGGATGAAGTCGAGGGCCGCCTCGTCCGCGATGTCGGACATACGGCTGATGAAACCGATGTCCCGGGAGCATCGGCCGAGCAGTCTGTCCCCGTCGGGCGTGGGTTTGGTGTCCATTGGAATGCCGGAGTCCAGAAGCTTTCCCTCCACATGGACGACCGGCTCCTTCCGTATCGGTGCTTTTTCCTTGATCGGAGTCTTGGCCGTGACCGGGATGCGGGTCCCTTCCCGGGTGGGTTTGGGCGGCTTGACCACTCCGCTGGTGTGGTTGATGCGTCCGTTGAGGTTGGCCCAATGCTGTTCCTGTCTGCCGCTTTCCGCAGGAGGCCTCTCCCCTAGCGGATTGTCGGCGTCCTCCACACTCCACATGGCGCGGTAGACGACGACGTCGCGCAGGAGACGCTTGTCGGAGTCCCCGGCCGCGGCGAGTACCTGGCCGACCCATGCCTGCTTGGTTCGGCGCGCCTCCTGTTCGAGGCTGTCGATCCTGGTTTCGATGAGCCGTTCGTTCTGCCGCACCAGGTCGAGGGCCGCGTCATGCTTGCGGGAGCGTATGGGAGGCAGGATGCCACCCACCCAATCGTCGTGCACGCTGCCGTTGACCCGGTCCAACAGGTTGGCGTTCAATCGTCCCGCTATGGTCGCCGCCCAGTCGGGTTCCACGGGCCGGTTTTTCTTTTTCAGGTCCGGATCGTCGTTGATGATCCCGCGTGCGGTTTTGCGCAACGCTTCCCATTCGGGGAACATGGACTGGTCGATATCGTCCCGGGCCTGTATATGCGCGTCAAGCATGGCCTTGACCGCCGGCGTGTACCGCTCGTCCATGCTGAACCGGCTGCGGCCGGGGTCCAGGGATGGTTCCTCATGGTATGGGATGCCGGTCTCGTCCATCATGTGCCGGACCGTTTCGATCATGTCGGATGGCGCGTCCATGTCGAGCGTGAACGTGCCGCCTGTTTCCGTGCCGGCCGCGGGCATCATGCCGCGTGCCGCGTGGATGGCGGCATGTTCGGCCTTCTCCGCCGTGAGCCTGCGTGGCTTCTTCTCAAGGCTTTGTCTGATGATGGCGGTGGCGCGCTTCGGGTCGGTCATGTAGGCGCGGGACCAGACTCCACGGAGCCATTCGAAGCTTGGACTGCGTTTGATCTTGTCCACGGTCCTCGCGTCATGCGTCTTGCCGAGCATGGCGAGCAGGTGGGGGCCGGCGATGAGGCCGGCCGCGTAATCGTGTTCGCGGAGCAGCCGTTTCAGATCGTACCGGTCCTTGTATTCCTGTTCCATGGTTTCGGTCGCGGTCATGGTCTCCGTGTGGGTCAATAGCGAGTCGAGCATGCGGCTCATGGCGATTTTCCTCGGGTCTTCTTCCGCGCCGGTGAGCATGTGGTCGATATGACGGTCCTCTTCGCTTTTGCATCCGAACAGGAAATGGTTTTCCTCCTTGCCACGCGTGCCGGCCACGTACTGCAGATTGCACGCCGAGTTCGAGTCAGATGGAAACAGGGCGGCGCACCGGTCCACGGTCATGCCCTGGCTGCGGTGGACGGTGGCAGCGTAGCCCGCCTCGCAAGCCTTCCGCAGGACCTCCTTTGGAATGTTCCAGACGGTGTTATCGGAGAGGTTCACGCATCGTGCGCCGGACTTGCCGGTGGCGATGATCCTGAACGTCATACCGTTTTCGAGCGATCGTCCGTTCTGGCCGTGTATGTCCTTCATGTTGTCTCGGCAGACGATCTGGTCTCCGGATCCCACGTCGAGCCCATCGCGCAGTTGGAACAGTTTGTCCGGGTCGCTTTCGCTTTTGCCTTGCGCGCGCCGTTCGAGGATGAACCGTTTGTTGATGTCGCGTACCTGCGCGTTCGTTCCGGCGATCAGCAATGTCGACTTGCCCATCGACTGCCATTTGATGCACATCTGGTACGCGTCTTCCTCCACGTCCGCGTCCTCGCCCCAGTGGATGCGGTCATGCGCCAGATATTCGTCCACGAGCTGCCGGCACTGGTTGACGCTCGCTTCGTCCAACCGGTCGCCGCCGTCGCGTAGCCGTAGGGTCGCTTCCGGTTCACCTTCCCACCTGCGGCGGGACGCGGCTCCTTCCGGATCGTTGGCCCATTTCTCCGCTTTGGCGGTGAAACGCCATATGCTTGACAGTCTCGCGCACTGGTCATGCCGGTCCGCGTAGCCGAGCATGCCGCCCGCGCGGATACGGAGTCGAGCTGTTTCGGATCACCGGTGAGAAGGACCTTCGCGCCACGCATTTCTGCGAGCCTGGTTATCCATTGCAGGTTTCTGCTGTCGACCATGCCGGCCTCGTCCACGATGATCAGCTGGTTGGGTTTGATCGTGTTCGACGAGTCCGTGACATGGTTGGCAGTGATGTTGATGCGGGCGAGCAGTCGTTCCAACGGGTTGGACGCGTTCCTCAACTGTTGTTGGAGTCTGCCTTCCTGTTGGATCTCGGCTTTGATCCGTTCGGGATCGTTGAGGGCCATCAGCATGGCGATGGTCTTGCTGTCGCAGCCGATGCTGTTGCGTAGTTCTTCCACGGCCTTGTGGCTGGTAGCGAGGCCGAGGACGCTTCCCGCGCCGTACCGTGCCTGCCATGCCTCGGCCACGGCCTTCATGGTCGTGGTTTTTCCCGTGCCGGCCGGTCCGATGATGCTGCTGACCAGTCGTGGATTCTCCAACGCGTACGCGGCCGCTTTTTTCTGGTCCTCTGCCAGCGGATAGCCGCCTTGGGCTTGTTTCCTTTCGTTCCACCGGTCGAGCCATTTCTCGCCTTCGCCATGCGCGTAGCCGACATTGGCGGTCTTGTTGAATCCTTCGATCATGTACTGTTCGGCCTGAAGCACGTCCTTGGTCGTGTATTTGTCGAGGTCCGCGTCGTCGAACACGCTTCGGCCCTGGTGCGTGGCGAGGCTCAGATCATCCATCATGTCTTCCGGCAGCTTGTACCGGTCGGGTGTGAGTTTGACGCATTGGCCGAGCGCCCTGTCGGCGATCTTGTTCGCGACGATGATCCGCTGCTTGGGGTCTATGCGCACGCCTCGGAGCAGGCGTTGGGCTTCGGCCCTCACGTTGCTGCGGGTCCATGTGGCGTGCGCGTGGGTCGTGGCCTGGATTGTGGCCTGGGCCTGCCGGTCGAGGTATTCCTCGCCGCCTCCGGCGAGTTGGGTGAGGTCGGCGAGCTGGCCGAGCAGGAGTCTGGCCACGTCTTCCTCGCATTCGGCGTCCACATGCATGAGACTGCTTTTTATGCGAGTTCACGTCCTTCATCATCTGGTCGAGTTGGATATCCGGTGCGACTTCGCCGAGCTTGTGGTACCAGTGTTCGCGTTTGGCTTGCAGGGATGGTTGGACTGCCGGTTTGGCTTTGCGCGTGTTCCTCCACACTTCGAGATCGATTTGCGCCTTGCGTTTCGGACCGACTTCCTTGCCTGTCTGCCGTTCCTCTTCTTTGATTTTCTCTTCGACCAGTTTGGCTATTTCCGCGTGACGTCCGCTGAAGGCGTCGATGAGTTCCTGCGGCACTCCCTCGACCTCGTTGACCACGGCTTTGGTGCCGGTGTCCTGTCTGAGGGTCCACGACCAACCGAACCGTTCTGTGAGCAGGTCCTGGAGCAGGTTCTCATGCACTTCGCTGATCTCGACCAGGCTTGCGTAGATCTTCCGTCCGTCCAACGCGGTCCAGACCTTGTCGGACGAACGGCGCACGCGGTTGCTGAGGACGACGTGCTCGTGTGGCTGCGGGTCGCCGTCGCGACTGTCGTAATGGTCGAACACGAAGCCGGCCACCCCGTCGGCCGATACGCTGGCGACGCCGCCCTGGCCCGCGCGCGTGGTCGCGTATTCCTTTTCGAAATATTCGATGGTCATTTCCGTGGCCCTGCGCATGCATTCGTCGATTCCGTCACGGGTCTCTTTATCGCCGAATGCCCAGAGGATGCTGATGCTTTTCGGCTGTCGTGTGGTCAAGTCGAATCCGGCGACCGGAGCTTCGCCGTTGTCTCCCTCGACCAGTTTCACGTCGCCGAGGTATTGGCCGTTGGACGGGTTGCGTCGTTCGTTGATGAGCTCGCGCACGGTTTTGCTGGATGCCGTGGTGCCGACCTTGCCGCCGACGAGCTCGGCTCCTTTGCCGATCCAATAGCCTGGCGGGTTGCCTGTTGCCGTATAGTATGCCGTTGGGTCGGCAGGGTTCAACGCGTTGTCGCCATCGATCGCCTCCCGCGCGTCACGGAGCGGGTATTCGGCGTTGCTGAGTTTGGTGAGGTTCATTGACATGGTTTGTTCACTTGTCTCCGGTGGGTATCGGCCCCGTGTATCCGAGATGCCTGAGCAGGCGTTCCGCATCACCCTGCGAGCCGTACTGGTCAATAGCGCGCATGAGGTTCGCGATGTATCCGTTCGCCGTCGCCTGTCCGATGAGTTCCGGCTTGTAGCTCAGAATGGTTTTCAGTTGGAACATGCATGAGAACCGACTGGTTTTCCTGGCGCTTTTGATTTCCTTGTGCGCGTTCAGGGTGGATTCTCGTTTCCCGTCGGCCCTTTTCCGATAGTCCCCGCCTTGCTTGGTCAACTGGTCCAAGGCCAGTTCCGCCGACTTGTTCTTTTTGAAATCGATCGCGTCCTGTTTCCGCTGGGCGTACGTCTGGCGGCACGACCTGCTGCAGAATCGTGCGGTCGGTCCTCGTTTGGGCTTGCGGATCAGTTTGCCGCAGATGGGGCATATTCCATCGATCCGTCCGTATCTCTCGTCCAGTTCGTGTCGTCTGCGCTTGATCTCGGATGCCCGCATGCGCAGTCCGATGAGCTGCCGGTCTTCCTTCTTTCCCATGACCGATCCTCACTTGTATGTCCACGGACCGCGATCGTCGGCCCATCGGCCTCCCGCGATGTTGTCCTCGCGCCAGATATGCTTCAACGCGGTCTCATAGGTGACCGTCGTCTCCTTGTGGTCCAGGTCGCCCGTGTATTCGTCCTCGAGTCGTTCGCCCGGTTCGTCAATGCGTCCCATGAACGTGCGTGGCGCTCTGCCTTCCGGACTCACGTCCGGATCGTCGTTCCACCGTCTCACGCCGTTCCAGTGGACGCTGTCGGCTATCAGATTCATCCCGTCCGAACCGATCTCGGCGGACAGCCAACGGAAATCGTCCCCGTAATCGATGGGGATCATCGGACTGATCTGGAACATCAATATCGCCTGACGGGTAATCTGATAGACCATTTCGACCACCGCCCTGTCATGCCCGGGAGCGATCTCGTTGTAGTCGGCGATCTCACGACCCAAAGATTCCAAGGCGTCCCGCCGGTCGAGCCACGCCTGCAGCAGACGATCATCCCGCTCCTTCTCAATACGCAGACGTTCTTCCGATTCTTTCACCCGCCCTTCGGCCTTTCTTTTCCGATCACCGCACTCTAAGTGCCATTCCCTATACTCACCTTTTTCGTCCAGCCGCACCAGTACGCCTGCATACCTCGCTTACGGGTTTGCCGCAGACCGGACAGGTGGGCATTTCACCCATATCAAATATCGTTTCCACGCTCATTCCACATACACGGCATCAATAAGCCGGACGATATCGGGTCAAAACCCTGATATCCGTCTTATTTCACCCATAAAACGGCGGTATTCCGCCGTTTTAGGCGTCAGCCGCGAAGCCGGGTGCAAGACGCGCGTGGTTTCTTTTTTATGCTTATAGTTTTTGTTTTGGGGTCTGTTTTGGTTTCTTCTGTCTTTTGTCTTGGTTGTGGTTCTTCTTCTTTTTGCTGTTGTCTTTTTTCTTGTTTCTTTTGTATGGTCTTTCTTCTTATCTTTTTCGTTTTTGGTTTTCTTTCTTGAATTCTTTCTTCTCTGTTTTCGTGCGAAAAGTGCTTTTGCGCTCACGTGCAAACATGACCGCGTCGATATCGGGACCATGCCGATCATGAGCCGGATAATCCTGGTCCGGGGTGGGAAGTCCGGAACGAGGATTCGATATCGGCTCGGCTCTCTCTTCGCGCAGTTTGGACCATACGGGTCAGGATGCGCCGGCTCAATTCTGGCCTATCGGTTTGGCGTGGGCTTGAGCCGATATCGAAGGTCATGCCCCGGCTCCGATATCGGCTGGTGGTTTGTCTTTCAAGCCTTATGGACACGGCCTGTGATTAATGGTCCATAAGGGACCATTTCGGTTCTGGACCGATATATCGGCACGTGATCCGCATGCCGATATCGGTTCGGCTCATTTGGGTCAATTGAGCCTTTGGCTTTATTCCAAGGGTTTGAGGTCATGGACCATATGGTCCATGGTCCGGATGGTCCTGGTCCTTTTCTTTTTCGGTCCGATATCGGGGACGATGCGTTGGCTCCGATATCGGTTGGTCGGGGTCCATGATGCGCTTCCTTGGGCCATTCCGACTCTGCTGCCGACCGCTCGGCATGTGATTGGAGCAGTGGCCCGCATGCCGATATCGGATTCGTGGCCGGTGGTCCAATCATGTTTCTCTACATGCCCATCGATGACCGGACGTCATTGTCCGTGTCTTCCGTGATGGCAGTCGGATTCGGTATCGGGAGTCCGATGGAAGGTCGCCCCGACTTGATCCGTTCGGTTTCAAGTCTCCGCGACTCCGCGGAGGTGAGCCCTCCCGGCAGCCGGCCAATGGCATAATCTCTCAACCATGCGCATAACGGAGCGGGATCGTCCGATTCGTAATATCGAAGAAGCCTGTTAGTGAAATCACGCTTCAGAGACGGGCTTATGGCGAATACGCCAATGCCCGCGTTGATGAGCACATGGTTCGCTGCCATCAATGCGGTACGTTTATTGCCGTCGTTGAACCATTGTCCGCGTGTGATGGCGCAGAACATGAGCAGGGCTTGATCCTCTGCCGACCTTTCGGACTTCGATAATGACAAGATCACATCATGGGAGGATTCAATGGTAGGCAGATCCGGAATCCAGTCCGTTCCTCCGATGCGCACATCATTCGTTCTTATCTTTCCCGCATCCCGTATGAGTCCTTCACCAAGAATCCGATTGTATTCGGACACATACTGCCAGTCGATAGGATGCCCGCCGTTCTCGAACAAGAACATCCACGCCCGTTTGATGTTGTTGACCACGATGATGTCGTTCACTGTCATGTCCGCTGGCGCCCGTCCATCGAATATCTCCTGGGTGTCGGGGAACGTTATCCCATCGACCTCAATGTTGGCCGTCTTCCACATGACGTCGATTAATTGGCGTTTTGCCAATTCCATCGCCATTGTTGCCCGGTCCGAATTGTCTTCAGCCATTGACATGTCCTTTCTTCTTTGCCTTCATTTTATTAGTTTGCTTCCCAAGAAAAGAGAGCCCATGAGTTTTTCATGGGCTCGAATCTGCGGGATTTTCTAGAAGGCCGGCTCCTGTGGTTCGGCGAACTGGTCCTGTGTGGCAGTGGGCCATGGATCATTCGTTGGCTGGGCCGTCTGCTGTTGCGGTTGGACCAGCGGAGCGTGTTGCATGCCGGCGTGGCGGTGGCCTTGGTGATCTGGACGGTGGCATAACGGACGGAGGCGCCGAGATCGTCCACGTTGAGCTCGTAGCTGCTTCGCCTCTCCCCCGTCTCGGTCTGCCAGTCGCGTTGCACGTATCGTCCGCTGACTATGACCCTGGTGCCCTTGCGGATGCCGGAGGCGATCATATGGTCCGCCAGGATGCCGTAGGCTACGCAGCGGATGAACGTGGTCTCGCCGTCCTCCCATTTGCCGTTCTTCTCGGCGGCGCTGGTTTGGGCTACGCGGAAGTTGACGACGGTCTTGCCACCTGCCGTGCGCTTGGGTTCGAGATCGGAGACGAGATTGCCCATGAGGGTCATGGGAATCTGGTTGATTGTCGCCATGATTGGTCCTTTCTTTCGAATTGCGGCCCATGTGGTGGGCTTATCCTTCTCACTTCATCGTATGTCGATATTCCATGTGCCCACTCAGTCCCATGCTTGTTCTCTGAATTTGGCTTGTTGCTGGGCGGTTTATGGCTTTTCGCGCCGCGTCGAGCATTCCGCGCGCGAGGTCTTTCGCCCGGCCTGTGTCTATGAAGCTTGACGCCGATCCGAGCATGCTCAGATGAGAGGTGAAGAAATCGGCGGCTGCTTCGACTCCGGCGTCGGTGGAAGGCGCGAGTCGTCCGGCGGCGTACGCTTCGATGATCGCGTCGCCGACGGTGAATGCTCCTTCGATGATCTGGCAGCAGTCGTAGTCCTGACTGTTTGCGTAATCCTCCGCCTCGTCTGTCACGATGCTCATTTCAACCCTCCTTCTTCCGCTGAATAATGTCAGTCTTCCCTTTCATTCCACTTCCCTCGCCTGGTGGCCTCAACGCAAAGCGCTTGGTAGAGCATCTGCTCCTGGATCGCGTCGGACAGTGCGCGGTGTTCCTCGACGTCTCCGATGTGGTAGTCGACGATGAGGTCCGCGACTCGGTGATGACGCTTCTGCGGGTTGAGCTCCCAGCTCATCTCCTTCGTGCATGCCCACTTGCAGTCGAACACTGGCGAGGTCGGATCGTAGACGCGTTCGGCCGCGTCAAGGAAACTGACGTCGAATTGGGCGTTGTGCGCGATGATGGTCAACGGCTCCCCCGCCGGCCAGACATGGTCGATCCACTGGTGGAAGCGCATCATCGCCGCGCCTGCGGTCGGCATGCCTTGGAGCATGTGGTCGGTGATGCCGGTGAGGCCCGTGATGAATTCCGTCAATGGATGCTGCGGGTCAATCAACTGCTCGAACTTCGGCCGGCTGTTCTCGTTTCCGGGTTGCACGAACAGGCGCCGATCTCGATGAGCGTGGCTCCCTCCTCGGGATTGAGGCCGGTGGTCTCCGTGTCGAGCATGATGTATGTGTCGATCGGCTTGTCAAGCGGTTCGATGCGGCGCGGATTGCGACGGTCGATATAACGTTCCCAATACATTTTGTTGTGTTTCCTTTCTCGTGATTGTTATTGTGATATTCCCGATTATTCTTTCGTTGTTTCGATGAAGTCGAGAAGGGCCTGCTGGTATGACGGCAGTCGTTTGCCTTCGCGTCCTTCCATGTCCTCCCACCACCACCAGCGCAGGCCGTCTTCGTCCGTCTTGCGGTTGAGCCAGCCGGTCTGCCTCGTCTTCCAGGGTGTTCCGGGTTCCGTCGGCTTGGTCTTCAGCATGATCTCCGTGCGGTCCTGGGTGCAGTCCCAATCGCACCAGACCGTGCCTTCGTCCGTATGGCAGGGATAGTGGAAGTCCTCGGGCAGTCCGCCGCGTCGAGTTCTTCCTTGAGCGCCCGTCGGACGTCCCGCCTGTCGAGTCCTTCGATCCGATGGGCCTTGTAGCGGTCGAGTCCGTACTCCACTCTTCTGGTGGTCGGGCCTGACCAGGTAGGACTGTATCCGAGTTTCTTTTCCGCATCGTCGATGTCTTCGATCATTTCCTTGATGGTCTTCCTACGTCCGTCCACGGTGCGGTAGGACACGAACGCGTCGGCCTTGTCGTCCGGCGCGACGCCGAATTCCTCGTTGGCGTCGTTCTCCTCTTCGGGCGGCCACATCCAGGTCTGACCGGTGCGCTTGTCACGTGCGATGCCCATGCGGCCGTACTCGTTGTCCTTGAATTCGATGGCGATGCCGCTCTTCGATGGACGTTGGTCGGTGAGGGGACGGTTCGCCTTCAACGCGAGGTCGATCAGCGTGTAGATGGATGGGGTCGGATGGCCGTAATGCTGCGCACGGTAACGGTCGACGATGCCGCGAAGGCTGGTTTTGGGAAACGCTTCGTGGAGTCTTTCGATCGTCTCGTCGTCAACGGGTTTCGACGTGTCCGTGATTCCGGCCGCCTCCCACCAGATTCCCATGGTGCCCTGGTCCCACTTGTGGGCCTCTCCCCACTGGAAGCGCGCGAGATGTTCGATGTCGATTTCCAGACGCTTCTGGAAAAGCAGATTCCCTCCGATGATGACGGTCTCCCGTCCGAGCGAGTTCAACCGGTATCGCAGCGGGACCTTCACGTCCAAGGTTTCGCCGGTCGGGAAGAGACGTGGGCGCCGCACGGCTCCGCGCCCTTGTCCAGCATGGAGAAGACCTCCCGCAAGTTCCTGATGGTAGCTCGTGGCGCGACCGCGCATGGGTGGCGGTTTCCGGTTTCGCTGTCGATGATGTAGTACATTTTGATTCCCTTTCACTGTGGGGGTGGCGGCTGGCCTATGCCTTGCCGACACCCCAAGTATATCACACATCTGTGATATTTTGCAAGTGTCTTCCTACTTTTCCAGAGCCCAATCGGCGGCCTTGCCGGTCTCCTTGAGTCCGATGGCCTGGCGTGCCCCGTCCTGTCTTCCGTGCCGGTAGGCGGACTGGCTGGATCCCGTGGGCTTGGAGAGTTTCGGCCGTCTGTCGCTGAAGGTGACGTGTTTTTCGACCCATTGGTCGACCTGGTTGCCGCGGACGGTGATGAGTTCCTTGCCGGCGCCGTCTGATTCCATCTCACGTCGGAGGATCTGGTATCTGCGGGCGATCTCTTCCTGGAATCCGCGGTAATAGCCGTTCCTCCAGGCCGCGTTCGCTTTCGCGCGTGGTGTCGTCCTGGCCCGTTCCCGCCACATGGCAGCTCGGCTGGTCTCCATAGCCGTCCAGATGGCTTCGGTCTTGTCCACGTCGGAGCGGGCTCCGTAAATGCTGATGGAGCAGACGACGTTCCGTCCGTTCCCGGCCCGCCGCCATCCGTATGACGCCCGGCATCGGTTTCCCAGTGCGACGATGTTGGCGAGTTCGGCCATGTACCAGTTGCATGGGTTGGCTTCCAGGTGGATCATACGGCGGATGATCTCGATTGCGTCGTGGTCCTCTTCGAGCTGCCATTCCTCGATGGCATGCTTGTTCATGAGTCGTTGCGCCTGTTCGAGGGCTATGCGCTGCTCGTTGTCGGACGCTGCGGGATCGTTGGCTATCGCCAGCAGTCTGCGCACTCGTTCCATGATTCGTTCGACGTCTCCCATGGGACTCCTTTCCATTCTGGTTTGTCATGAGGTGAGGAAATGTATGGAGGCGAGTGGCGGGCACGCCCATCGCCATAGGGAGAGGATGATCGCTGTCCACATCATCAGGAAGACGATGGTTCTGGTGATGATGAAGACGATGGTGTTGGATGGCATGATGCCGGCGTGAGCCTCCATAGCCAGGTGATCGGCCCTCCGATGTCCCGGCCGTGCCAGTAGCAGGTCATGCGTCGGTGCGAGCACATCCATCCGATGGTGTCGAGCAGGATCCAGATGATGAAGGCGCAGATGCCGAGCACTCCCGTGACTGGCAGGTTCTTCTTCTCGCTGACGATGACGATCCTGCGGCTGATCTTGTCGATCGTCGTATCGGTCGTTTCCGTGTATTCGGCTGGCATGCCGTCGGTCTTGGGCGCCCAGCCGTCGAGCCCGCCGTGGACGATCAGCCTGTGGGTGACGTTGCCGCCGGTCATGATGGGCCAGCAGGTCTGCAGGGTCAGTCCCCGTTCCACGCCGGCCGCGTCCTGGTCGATGACGTCGGTGCGTGATTGGTCGACGATCTCGGGATTCGAGTTGATCCGGTACCGGTACCAGTAGGAGCCCGTCTCTATGTAAAACGCGTCCCCGGGCTTGAGCAACCGGATGTCGGCCATGTCCGCGTATGTGTTGTGCCCGGCGCCCATTTCGTCGAGCACGGTCTTGGCGGTGCCTTGCCAGATGGGCAGACGGTATTGTTTGCCCCAGGAGGGGACGCGTAGGTATGCGAACAGTTCGCCGTCCCCCGGCTCCGCCTCGGCGGGCGGGTCGGTGTGGCGCATGGTGGCGGTCTTGCCGGGTGCGGCCTTGTGGATCTTCCGGTGGCTCACCTGTTCCTGCCGGTGGCTGACGTAGGACTGGTCGAGGCTGCTGGCCTTCGCGTCGTAGGCGAGGTAGGCGCCAAGGAAGATGACGGCGAGGGCGCAGAGTTCCGCGAGGATGCCGCAGATGATGTTCATGGCTTTTCTCATTGGTCCTCCCCCGTTTGTTTTCCGTCGTCGGCTGTTGCCCGGCGGACGGTCGATGCGCTGACGTCGAAGATCTGGTCGACGGTCCGGTCGCTGAATCCGGCCGACTTGGCTTCCAGGAGCAGTTGCCTGCGGTCGCTTTTCGGCAGCTGCCTCATTATTGATGCTTGTTGGCTGAAGTTGTTCCTGCAGTAGGCGGCCCAGCCCTTCATGCCCTCGGGATAGCCGAAAGCGATCCAGATGTGGCCGTCGAAGGCTTTCTGCGCGGCGTGCACGAAGTCGAGCATCGATTGGAGCAGCTTGGTTCTGGCTTCCATGAAGTCGTTCCATACCTCATCCAGATCCCTTGGATCCTGTTGTCCGTTGGCCATTGTCGTTTCCTTCAGTTGATGGCGAGGTTGATGGTGATGGTTGGCATGTCGATGTCGGGCACGCCCGCTCCGGGCCAGTCCACGCCGGCACGGCGCATGATCTGGTTGACGCAGGTGCTGTGCGCGCAGGCGAGCTCCCACTGCCAGCATTGCGTGTTGCACAGTCCGTAGCAGCGGTCCCACATGAGGTAGCCGTCCTCGTCGACCGCGGCTTGTCGCCGTTGAGCAGGTCGCGCAGGGCGAGGACCTGGGCACGGTCCTTGGCTTCGAGGAGGGTGGATTTCCTCCAGGTCATGGAGGTGACCCAGCCGCCGCCGTCCACGATTTCGCTGTTCTTGCCGATGGTCACGGTCAACTTGTAGTTGCACATTTTTTCTTTCCTGCCCTTTGCTTTTCGTTCTTTTCCACGGGTGTCCGGCCCGATATGGGTCGGACGTGTCGTCCCGGTTTCAGTCGGCGAGTTCCTCTTCGAGGTGCGTGATGGCGTTGTCGGCGTCTCCCCATCCAGCGTCGCAGAAGTACTTGTATTCGCCCTTGGCCTTCCTGGTCGTCCAGTAGCCTTCCTCGCCATCCACGCCGTCGGCGTTCAGAACCCACCAGTATTCCCGGGTGCCGTTCTTTTCGACTGCGTGGAGGCAGACGTCCCAGCGTCCGCGGAGGCCTTGGACCTTGATGTTCTTCGGTTCGTGCTGCGATTCGTATGCGCAGTGGTTCGTGTTCATGCTCGTCTCCTTGATGTCCTGTCGGTCCCTGAATTTTTTCTTTTGGACCGTTTGGTCGAGCGATAGCGTTAGCCGCCGGAACGTCCGCGAGCACGCCGAACCCCTTGGGGTTCGGTATCGCGTGGCGCGGACGCGAGGGCGGTTACGATCCTTGCCGTAGGCAAACGGCCCAAAAGAAAATAAAAAAGGGTCGCGGCGCGCTGGGCGCGCTCCATTTCCCTCCGGCCGGGCCGCGGCCTCCGTGGCGCGGTTTGGCCATTATTGGGTCCGGGAACGGTTCCCGGCGCGTGGAGTCCAGAGGACGTTAGCCGTCCTCTGGCCGCCGGAGGCATCCGCCCGCGATGTCCCGCGGGCGGATTCGGGCTTGCCTGTCTAACCGTCGATTTGCTGGCGGAGTTTTTCTATCTCTCTGGAGAGGATGGCGAGGAATTCCCGGTAGGTGTCAAGTTCGACCGCCATGTCGATGGCTTCGGCCTCCAGTTCGAAATGGCAGTCGCCGTCATCGGTGAATGTGATGTCGGGGAAGTCGAACCATTGCCAGCTGTAACCGTCTGGGTCGCCATGCCATCCGTCTTTGGTTTTGACAAGCGTGTAATGTTCCGTTCCTTCGTACTTTTCGGAAGTATCGGACAGCCTGCGGTCCGAATTTTCGTCGATGTCGCTCATAATGCGGCTCCTTTGATTCCGCCGGTTTGCAAGGGAATGATCCGGAGGTCGGCGGAACTCCCTCCGGCCCGCCATGTCGGCGGAATGCGTCTCTAATAGGAGTTGGTCGCATGGCCGATGATGACGCGTGGACGATCGGTGCCGTAGCGCAAGCGGCGTAGAGAGGCTCGGATCCGGAATGAGAGCGCGTACGCTCCCGCGGGGATGATGAAGATGAGGACTTCGACCAGTCCGCCGACGAGTTCGGCGCGGGATGTAGGGTCCGCCATGAGTTCGTTGAATGCTTCGAGCATTGTTGTCCCTTTCGTTCTGGGGGTTTCGGCTGGCCTATGCCTTGCCGATAACCCCCATTATATCACAGTAATTGTGATATTTTCTACTTGTTTTGGCTTGTTGTTCCTCAACGGTTTCCATGTTTTTTCGCGGGTGCGGGCATGCCGTAGACTTCTCGCACCAGTGGACCGAGGGGCGGATCGCTCTGAGCAGGGCACGCAGGTCGTTCTCTTCGATGGGTTTCTCGCCGTGCCCATCGGTCTTGTTTAGAGGCTGTCGATGAAGCCGCGGATGATGCGGTGGATGGTTTCGGCCGTCTCGTATTGTTCCGTGCCCTCATAGTTTCGAGGGCGTCGAACAGCCGTTTTTCTCCGGGTCGTGTTTCAGTTCGCATTCGACGCACTCCCATTCGCCGTCCGGGGTTTCGTACGCGTCGTCGTCGCAGACGATGCTGCCGCACGTGCCGCAACGGACGGTGCATGATTCGCACATGTGCCTTCCGCACTGGGAGCAGGTGTTGCAGCACCAGCATTGGTTCCCGCTCGAATGTTCGCCGCCATGGCAGTACGTGCCATACCATGGTTCGTCTTCGCCTTCGTCGTGGTGGTCAGCGGGTTCCTCACGGTCGTATACCCATTTCCCGTTCGGCCGGTCGTACCATGGCTTGTCGGGCAGGTCGTCCGTCAACGCCTCGTACAGTTGCCCCTCGACCTCGTCGTACGCGCCGTTGAACAGGCTATCCATACCGTTTTCGATACGGTTGCCGCGGCCACAGGCGGCGACCAATGCTTCGGCATTGCGGGTGGTCGCCGGCCTGCCGTGCTCGTGCAGGAAGTTCTTGACCTGCCCCCACGTGTAGGTGAGGGTGACAATTTCCTCATCGTCCGAATGCTTGACGGTATCGCTCATGATGTCGCTCCTTGATTCTGCCGGTCCCTGAATTTTTTCTTTTGGACCGTTTGGTCGAGCGAAGCGTTAGCCGCCGGAACGTCCGCGAGCACGCCGAACCCCTTGGGGTTCGACATTGCGTGGCGCGGACGTCAGGCGGTTACGATCCTTGCCGTAGGCAAACGGCCCAAAAGAAAATCAGAGGGCGCGGCGCACCGGTGCGCCGCTCCGTTTCCCGGCCCCGCCGCACTAGGCATGGCGGGGCATGTTCCGTTGTCGGGATCGTCCCGGAGCGATAGCGGAGGGTCCGTTTCCCGCCGGCGAGCCGTGGCCTCCGTGGCACGGCGAAGCCTTCCTGGGTCCGGGAACTGGTTCCCGGCGCGTGGAGCCCAGAGGGCGGTAGTCGTCCTCTGGCCGCCGGAGGCACCCGCCCGCGGGACATCCGCGGGCATGAAAATCCCGACCGTTTGGAAGAACGATCGGGATTTGTTCGGATGAGTCCGGCGAATGGATTACTTGTAGGCTTCGCTGCGATGGCGGATACGGAAGACCTCGACGGTGACCACCTCGTCTCGCAGTAGGCATAGAACACGATAGTCGCCAATGCGGTAACGCCATTGTCCGGACCTGTTGGCGGTCAGGCCCTTGCCCGTCGCCCTTGGGTCCTCGCAACCGTCGATGTGCTTGTCCATCCAGTCAAGGATGCGTGCCGCGTTGACGCGTCCCATCTTGCGTAGTTCTTTTCGAGCGGCCGACGTGTACTCGACATGCCATGTCATAACCCGAGGTCCTCACGCAGTTGCTTGGATGTGTATCGCGTGCCATCATCCTTTTCCATGGCGTCGTTCAATGCCGCCGCATCGTCGGCGTCCTCGATGTACTCGTTCAGCCATTGCGCGAACTTGTCATATAGGGACACGCCTTCCCTGCGTGCGATGGTTTCGCCTCGATAATAAGCCTCAGTGTTGATGGGCACTTCCATGTTCAGAACTGGCATGGCATGTCTCCTTTCTTGTAATACCGATTATATCGGCTGGTTTTTTAATGTTTCGTTGTTGTTTTCCGCACGGCAAACGGACCGGGGCGGATGCCCCGGCGAAGGGTTTCCTGTTTGGAAGTCGCCTATCTTTCAGCGTGTTCAGCATGGCCCGGTACATTTCATGCATCCATGCCGTGCGCGCTTCGAGTTCCACGCCGTCGGCGGCGAGCTGGCCGTCCTCTTCGGTGATGTAGTCCTCGAACAGTTCGAAGAATGATGGCGTGATGGCGTTCAGTCCGGCCTGTCTGACGGTCTCAGCGTCCTTGACGGCCTGTTCGCCGTCCGGTTCGATGCCTCGCGGGCGCATTTCGTTTTCGAGCCGTTTGCGGGCGTTGGCGAGCATGTCCGCGCCGCGCAGCTCGTCGTATGTGATGCCGGCATCCACGCCGGGCACGCTTCCGTCACGTTCCCACCAGATGGGCGTGTTGGACCAGATGGTCTTGATGGAACCGATGATTGATTCGAAGTTCGGATAATCGTTTCCATCGTCCGGTCGAATCGGCGCATATCGTCCCCGCCTTTGAAGATGGTGAGGAAGTAGTCGGCGTAGCCGTCCTCGCGTTCTTTCGGAGTGCTTGCGACGATATGCGCGTAGTGCATGAGTCGGCCGTATTCGTCGAACGTGTAGAGGGTGATGCCGTGTCCCGCTTCGAGGGCGTCGGTTTCGGTCTTCAGATTAATGGTTTCGATGCGTTCCATTTCCAGGTTCCTTTCTTCATCCGGATAGATGGGGCCGTCATGGTTGAACGGCCCCCGGTTGCCGTTCGTGATGGTTCAGGCCTGTGCCTGTTGTCCCGCCCACGGGTCCTGTTCCGGGACCGCGTTGGCGTATTGCGGCAGGCTGGTGGAATTGGATTGCTGGCGATTGGCACGACGCTGGTTGACGAGCTGGTTGGGGATGATGCGCGTGCCGTTGATGACGGGTGTGGCCTGGGGGTTTCCGTCACGGTCGGTCCACGTGTTGGGACGGTCGGAGAGTTCTCCCCATGCGGCCACGGCCGTGCCTTTGGCGAACGCGTCCGGCTGTTGTTGGATGGTCTGCGCGTACCGTTCGGCTGTAGCGCCGTAGAAGTTCACGTCCACGGCGGTGGTGCGTCCGTCCTCCCACTGGTTCGTCTGCGGGTTGAGTTTGCGGTCGGTGTGCATGATGCGGAACACGATGCGTGCCACATACTGTCCCTTGGGGAAGTATTTCGGTTCCGTGGCGAGGTTGCCTTCGACGATGTTGGTGGTCTTGATGGCGGTCATGATGTTGCTCCTTGGGTCTTGTGTGGGATTGTTCCCGAAAATTTTTTCCTTGTGACCGTTTGGTCAAGCGAAGCGTTAGCCGCCGGAGCGTCCGCGAGCACGCCGAACCCCTTGGGGTCCGGACTGCGTGGCGCGGACGTGGAGACGGTTATGATCCAAAGGCTTTAGCCGAACGTCACGAGGAAATGCTTTCGGCGGCGGCGCTTGTGCGCCGCTCCGTTTCCCGGCCCCGCCGCACCGGGCATGGCGGGGCATGTTCCGTTGTCGGGCTTGCCCCGAAGCGAAGCGGAGGGTCCGCCTCCCCCGGCGCGGAACGCGCCGGGCCGGGTGGGCTCCGGCGGCTTCAGGGGTCGGAAATGATGGGGGTCGATCATTCGGTAGGAAGTGCCCGCACCCCCCATTCGATGAGCCCGCTTATCAGAGTGCGTGCCGTCCGCGCCTTCATCGGCCTTCAGGTAGCTTCGCCATCCGTTCTGACGCCTACGACGATGATGACCATGGTTCCTTCCTTGAGAACCGGCTTGTATACCACTCTGATTCCAAGGTCCCTGAACTTGATTTTGCACAGTCCGGCCAGATGGGCGCGATTCGCGTTGCGCAACGGCTTGCCGTATCCGCCCTGACTGGATGGCAGCGGATTCTCGCTGACCTTGGCGATGCCTTTGAGCACCTGTTTCTGTTCTGTCTTGCCCAGTCTGCGCATGTCCTTCGCGGCTTCTTCGAGCCATTCGATCCGCCAGCTCACGCCATCTCCGGGGTCGGCGTGCCCGCGATGTCCTCTTCGGTCAGGCCAAGCTCGGCCATCAGGTCGGCGTTGGGGATGGTCGCCTGGCCATTGTTGTCCTCGATGCGTTTTTCCGCGAGGCGGACGTCCTCCGTGTCCTCAAGGCGATCGAGAAGGTCCTGATAGTCGTTGATGCCCATCAGCACATAGGACGGCTTGTTGCGCTTGATGATGATGACGGGCGCGCGGTCGGCCTTGCTCAGCACGGCTGAGGTCCGCCCGTTGCTGAGCTCGCTGACTGGCACGAGGTCGTCAAGCACATCCAACGAATTGAACATGACAATCTCCTTATCTGGTATCTGTACCATATTTAATACCATTTTAGCATGTGTGGGCTCAATCCATGCATGTCTGCCGTGAATCCGGCCGATTGGGAGAGGTGGCGGACCGCCGGAACTTCCGGTGGTCCGCCACGGCGTTTTCCGCATCGGCCGTCACTGGTTCAGCAGCTCGTCGATGCGGCCCAGTCCGATGACCTCGACGCCGGTGGGGATGGTCGTTCCGGCAAGGTTCGCCGATGGGATGATGATGCGGCGGATTTCCAGCCTGCGCACGGCGTATGCGGCGAGGTCGGTTCTTGGCCGGCATCCTCCGATGGGAGGACGCCGGCCCGTCGCGCGGTCAGTCGTGGAAGTTGAGCCACCAGACCTTCCTGCCGGTGTTCCGTTCGAGTTCGTTCAGCACCGTTGCTGTGGTGGTGCCGTTCCACAGTCCGCCGTCGTACCAGCCTTCCTTGCAGATGACGCAGAGACTGCCTATGGCGGTTCTTGCCAAAGCGTCCTCGCGGTTGTACCGGTCGGCCAGTTCACGGCATGTGATTCCCTGCAAGGCGTCGACTCCCTCCCATTCTCCGATTTCGTAATAGTCGTAGAAACTGTCCTCGTTGAACGTGGACACGGCGTCTCCGTCCTCGTTGAGGTTGAGCCTGCGATATTCGGCGTACGCCTTGAGCGCGGCCTCGTCGTCAAGCGCGAGTCGTCCGGCGGCGGCTTTTTTGAACTTTTCATGCATGGGGTCGGTGTCGTTCCCGTGGTCCTCCAAGTAGGCTTGGTCGTCGGCGCGGCCGTTGGCGATGATTTCGCTTCGGGTCTCCTTGACGTATTCGTCCACGTCGGCGTATTCGCTCCATTCTGCGAGGATTCCATAGATGTCGTCCTGTTTCTCCGCGATGACCGCTCCGAGGAAATGCATGATGTTGCTCCTTGGGTCTTGTGTGGGATTGCTCCCGAAAATTTTTTCCTTGTGACCGTTTGGTCGAGCGATAGCGTTAGCCGTCGGAGCGTTCGCGAGCACGCCGAACCCCTTGGGGTTCGGTATCGCGTGGCGCGGACGTGGAGACGGTTATGATCCAAAGGCTTTAGCCGAACGGCCGCAAGGAAATTCTTTCGGCGGCGGCGCGGGGCGCGCTCCGTTTCCCGGCCCCGCCGCACCGGGCATGGCGGGGCATGGTCCGTTGTCGAAATCGTCCCGAAGCGAAGCGGAGGGTCCATTGCTCCAGACCATGCGGCCGGCTGATATCGGTGGCCGTACACGTGGTATCGTCGAGACGGTTTCCCTCCGGAGCACTCATCCTATAATTTCTCAATTTGGGATTAATCCGTTTTTCACGGATGTTCACGTTCAAAAATTTCCGGAGGGGCCGTCTTTTTCCCACGTGTTAGAATCCCCGATGGGATTTGTTTTCCGGGATGGCTTCTGCCGTGCCCGGTCCCGCCTTTTTCGGAAACAGGGAGTGGAGAAGAGCCATGGCGTTCACTTGCATCGAATTGGAGACCCGCCGTCGGCAGCTCGGATTGAGCCAGACCGATCTGGGCGTGTGCATCGGTTTGCTTTCGCCGAAGGATCCGGCTGATCCGCGGCCGGTGGGCCAGCATACGGTCTCCCGTTGGGAGGAAGGCGTGAATGGTCATGACACTCCGCCGTATTGGGTGCAGGACTCCCTGCCCGAAATCCTGGATCGTATCGGCCAGGTACGTAACGCGTTATGCCGGTGGGCGGTGCCTTTCCTGCGTGGATTGGAACCGGATGTGGAAGGCGTGGTGCATGTGCCGATGTACAGGTCCGACCGCGCGTTCGCCCATGCGTTCCCGAAGATGGCGGGATGGCCTGCGAGCATTTGGAATGACGCGGTGGTCCGTGCTGCGGACTCGTTGGATGATGGCCGCGACTACCAGTTCGACCTGGTCCGCTGAATGAATGATGAGTATCGCTTAATCTTGGGAGATACCGATGAAGGCTATGTTATCGATTAAGCCGGAATACGTGGACCGCATACTCAAAGGAGAGAAAACATATGAGTTCCGCCGTCGCATCTTCAGACGCCATGATGTGGACACGATCGTAATCTATGCCACCAGCCCAAAAAGCGCGGTAGTGGCCGAGGCCACCATAGGCGGAATACTTGAAGAGACTCCGGAAGGGATCTGGGAACAAACCCACGATCACGGAGGGATAGACGAGGATGGGTTCATGGACTATTTCAAAGGAAGCGATATCGCGTACGCCATCGAGCTCTCGCAAGTGACTCGTTTCCCGGAGCCCATTCCCCTTTCGGATTACGCTCCGGAGGTGAAAGCCCCTCCTCAATCATTCGTATACATCCAATGAGCCTGAAACGGCATTTCGATAAGCGGCCGATTGGGTAAAGGGGAACGCCACGTCTCATCCGTGCGATACATGTCCCCCGCTTGAGCTCTCATGGCGGTTGATTCTGATGATATCCTCGTCGGCTGGCCTCTCGCCGCGAAGCTATAAGTGTTGCGGCAGTTTCTCGCACAACGTTTAAGCGCCATGTCCATGGTCGACATCGATTGGGCGACCATGCGTATCCGGCACACGCCGCTTTGCGGGATTTTCATAGAGAATGGCAAGACGGAAGCAGACCGAAGGCTTTGCCGCAGGACTTCCGCCGCGGCAGGGGCGACCATGCATTCATTCGAACTTTTGCATGAAGATTGCAATCATTCATCATGAATTATGTATAAAATAGTCTATCGGTCGTTGGCTTTTTTACAAAAACGGCTAGGGTCTTCCATTGCTTTTTTGCATTGGCGGATTCATGGACGTCCGAATGGAAGGTGAACTTCAGATGAAGCGTGATATCGACGAGAGGCTTCTGCGGTGGAGCGACAATCCCAGACATCTTCCCCTCGTGTTGTGCGGCGCGCGGCAGGTGGGGAAAACCTATGCGTTGCGCGAGCTGGGCAGAAGCCATTACGACGCATGCGCATACGTCAACCTCATGAACAAACCGTCGCAGGCCGTGTTCGAGGCCGGCTACGACGCGAGGACGACGCTGGAGAACATCGAGGTGCTCACCGGCGTGAAGATCGTGCCACGCAAGACCTTGGTAATCATCGACGAGATCCAGGAAGTGCCGGCGGCATTGACGTTGATGAAGGCCTTCGCCGAGGACGTTCCCGACTGTCATATCGCCGCCGCCGGATCGTACCTGGGACTGGCATACCATGCGGGCGAATCCTTCCCCGTCGGGAAGGTCGATACCATCGACATGTATCCGATGACGTTCCTGGAATTCCTGCGCGCCTGCGGTGAGGAGCCACTTGCCGACATGGTCTCCAACCTCGATTTCGCGAGGGCGTCTCTGTTCTCGGACCGTCTCGAGCGAAGGCTCCGCCAGTATTACTTCGTCGGCGGCATGCCCCGGGTGGTGGAGGATTTCATTGATGGAGGCAATGACTACGCTGCGGCGCGCGCACGCCAGAAATCGCTTCTTTCGGATTATGACAACGATTTCTCCAAGCATGGCATGGGTGACTCACGAATCGACGTAGAACGTGTGCGGCTGGCGTTCCGTTCGATTCCCGCACATCTGGGCAGGGAGAACCACAAGTTCGTGTTCGGGCATATAACGCAGGGCGCGCGTCGTTCCCAGTATGAGACCGCGATCCAGTTCATCGTGGACTCGGGCTTGGCGAACCGCGTGTTCCGGGTGGATAAGCCGGCTCTTCCACTGCGCGACTACGAGGATCTTTCGTCGTTCAAGCTGTACATGCACGACGCGGATTGCTGGGTGCCGCGATGAACGTCCACGCGCGCGATGTGCTACTGTCGAACAGAGCCCTCGAAGAGTACAAGGGCGCCATGACCGAACAGTATGTGTGCCAGCAGCTCGTCGCGAACGGCGGGGACGTGCATTACTGGTCGTCCGGCAAGGGCACGGCTGAGGTCGATTTCATCGTCGAACGGGATGGCAGGCCAGCGCCCTTGGAGGTGAAGGCGGAGGAGAACGTGCATGCGAAGAGCCTGCGCGCACTGTGCTCCGATACCGGACTGCACGGCTATCGGTCCTCCATGCGCGGTTACCGTGAACAGGATTGGATGACCAACGTGCCGTTGTGGGCGGTCGGGCCGTATTTCGCGCCGGAGAACGATCCGGCCAACATCATCCCTCCCGAATTGCGGTAGAGGGCCGCATCGAGCCTGCGTTGCAAGCCTCTCATGCGCAAAGACCATGGAATATGCCGGCATATGGAGCGCGGGATCTTCACGGTCGATTCCGGCGCAGCCCCTCGACCAGATCGATGAAAGCGCGTTCCTCCTGTTCCAGATGCTCTTCGACGGCTCGTGATCGGCCATCATGCTCCTCTTTTTCGTGTTCTGGTTGCAAGGTCCGTTATTTCGGTCGCGGTCCGTCTCGCTGGATGTTTCACCTGTCTCATCCGGCTGGTTCGCGGTAGGTTTTTTGATGGGCAAGGTGGAAGCGGACCGGAGGCTTCGCCGCAGGGCTTCCGTCGCGGCAGTGGCCTAAGACGCCGCATGGTCCGTGGCGCGATGCTCATGCCGTTCGTCCGTTTCCCCTGCCGTCGTCTCCGTTCGGCTTGTTCATCATGGCGGTGACGGTGATTCTTTCGAGCAGGCTCGTCTCGAGGAGGTCCTCGGCGTGCACGCCGAGCGCGGCGGCGAGCTTGGCCGCGGTCTCCAACGGGATCTTCGCGCTGCTGCGTTGCCCGCGTTCGATGTCGCTGATCTTGGATTGGCGCAGTCCGGTCATGGCCGCGACCTCCATCTGGGTGAGTCCGCTTTCCGCGCGCAGTTCGGCGAGACGCGTCTTCGTCATGATTCCGTTTCCTTTCCGTCGAGGAGCGTGTGGTACACGCCGCGTTCAGTATGCCGGCCGCGACGAGCGTTTCGATGCGGTCCTTGATTTGCTGTTCGTCCATGCCGGCGAGTTCGCCGTATCCGTCGACCTGGTCGAGTCCCTGGTCGTCGATGTCCTCTCCGGTTCCGCCCCACAGGCTGTGTATGGTCTTCCTGTCGCCGAATCCACGTCCGAGGAGTTTCTGCCGTCCGGCCACGAACGAGACGATGGCCTTGTCTTCCGGCTTGGGCTCGTATGGCTGCGGCTCCTTCTCCGTTTCGCCTTCCGCATGTTTCGCGGTCTTGCGTCCCTTGCCGGTCTTGCCGGCGCGCCGTGCGCGGGTGGAGCGGCTTTTCCTGCGGAGTTCCTGCGGGTCGACGTCGCAGTCGGCCACGTACGTGCAGTTGCCGCAATTGTCGCAGTGCTCCCTGTCCTGGTCCTCGCCGAAATAGTCGAGGAGCACGCGGCGCAGGCATTCGTCCGTCTCGCAGTACTGCTGCATCGCGTCGAGCCGGCCGAGCGCGGCGCGTTCGGCGCGTTCCCTGAGCTCGGGATCGTCCAACGCGCTGCCGGCATGGCCTTGCAGGCGGTACCGCCAGTTGATGAAGTCGCTGTCGGTCCACAGCATGACGCTTCGTGCTGGTTTGCCGTCTCTTCCCGCGCGTCCCGCTTCCTGGTAGAACGCTTCCAGGCTTTCGCAGGGGCCGTCGTTGACGACCCAGCGTACGTCGGGCTTGTCGACGCCCATGCCGAACGCGGTCGTCGCGCAGATCACGCGCGGCGATCCGGCGAGGAACCCGTCCTGGATGCGGGCTTTGTCCCTGTCGGCGAGGGGCGCGTAGAACGCTTCCGCGTCGATGCCGGCCTCGCGCAGGGTTTCGGCGAGCTCGTCGCAGCGGCGGATGGTGGTGCAGTAGACGATGCCGCTTCCCTGCTTGGCTTTCGCCCAGTTGGTGATGAATTTCTTCCGCGCGGCCGGCTTGAGTTCGATCGTGTCGAATCGGATGTTGGGACGGTCGAAGCCCGTGCCGAGCATGATGGGATTGTCGAGTCCCAGTGCGTGGGCGATTTCCGGCACCTGCCGGCGGGTCGCGGTCGCGGTGAACGCGGCCACTACCGGGCGCGTGGGCAGTCCGACGATGAATTCGCCGATTTTGAGGTAGTTCGGGCGGAAGTCGTGGCCCCATTGGAGTACGCAGTGGGCCTCGTCCACGGCGATCAGGTCGATGCGTGTGGATTGGCTGAAGAACAGGAAATCGTCTGCGAACAGGCGTTCGGGTGCGACGTAGAGGATGCGGAGTCCTCCGCCGTGGGCCATGGCGTAGATGCTTTGGCGTTGCTTCGGGGTCACTCCGCTGTCGATGAGGGCCGCGGCCACTCCCCTGGCCTGCAACGCCTGCACCTGGTCTCGCATGAGGGCGCGCAATGGGGACACGACGAGTGCGAGATGGCCTTCGCGCATCGCGGGAAGCTGGTAGCAGACGCTTTTTCCACTGCCGGTCGGCATGACGGCGATCAGGTCGCGGTCGTTGAGGATGGTGTTGACGGCTTCGAGCTGGCCCGGGCGGAAGGACTTGTAGCCGCGCGCCTTGTCGAGTTGGTTGAGCGCGGCCTGGGACCAGTCGCGCAGTTCGTCTTCGAGGATGCGTCCGGTGTCGGTTTCGAGGATGTTGACTTTCATCATGTGCGGGTTTCCTTCTTCCGTTTCGGGCTCGGCCCGTGCCCTCCCGACACAGACCAGTATATCACAATACTGTGATATTTGTTTTGGATGTTTTAAGTGTTGCATCTTCCGGACATGCAACACTTATCCGATGCTCCCGTGGAACGTTTTCCCGTTATCCGCAGTCGATGGGACTGCGGGCGCGTGACGATTCCATAGGGAGGTTCGCATGCCGCGTTTCTACGGGTTCGATGGTTCCACTGGGATGGATCTGCGTCCGGTCGGCCAGTTGGAGGCGGAGGATGCCGCGCGGCGCGAGAGGGAACGCCGCCGTCATCCCATGCCCGTGACCACGCGTATCCGCATGGTCGGCCAGCCGCCGGAGGGCCTGCTGCCCCTGTCCTTGTTCGACAGGGTCGGACTCGCCGACCGGAAAAGCCTGTATCCGCGGAGTATGGAGACCGTTCCGCCTGATCTTGCGGGATTGTATGTGGATTACATGACCCGTGTGGCGATGGGCACTCCCGTGCGGGTCGCGTTCCATGTTCCCTTGTTGGGTGCGCGGCTGGTCGGACAGGGCGAATACGCGGAGTCCCTGCTGTCCCGTGTGACGGATTTCTCTCCCGCGTCGGCGCGTGCAGCGTGCCTGCTGCTTGATTTCGATGCGGCGTCGCGTCGTGGACCGCAGTATTGGCGTCCGCGGCGCATGGTTCCGGATGATGCGACGTATTTCAATCTCACGCGTATGGTGGCCCGGTCGCGTGCCTTTTTCGACGAGTATGGTCCGGTCGTGTGGGACGGTTTCGACTTCGAGGGCGGGTATACGGACCGGATCACGTCGGGTAGTGGCGATTTCCTCACCGCTGACACGTTGTGGGATTTCAAGGTGAGCTCCTATAGGCCGAATCCCATGTACACGTTGCAGTTGCTGGTCTACTGGCGTATGGGATTGCATTCCGTGCATGACGAGTATCGGATGGTCCGGCGGTTGGGTTTCTTCAATCCGCGGCGCGACGAGGTGTGGCTGTTGGACGTGGACCGTATCGATGGTCGGCTTGTTGATTGGACGGACCATGAGCTGATCGGATATCCGAAGACTAACGGCCCATGCGCCATGCTTTTTAGGTTCGGCGCATAGGCCTTGCGTCACGTCGGTTAGTTCCGGTCGATGAAGGTCAGTATGAAGTATCGGATGAGGGTGCCGGTCTCGTCCGGCGTTCCGGCCAGTCCGGACGACTTGTCGGGTTCGATTCTTCCGATCGCGGCGTATTCCAGGGCCTTGCGCACGCCCATCCATTGTTTCATTGTCTCCAATGATTGGAACGTTTCGGCCGGCGTGTCCGTAAGGTAGCTGCGTACCTTCACGTTCGTGGCCCCGTCGATCCGGCCGGCGTTGGAGGCCAGCAGGCGGGTCACCGCCCGTGTGTCCCGTATCGGGATCTTCCGTTGCGTCATGTATGCCACGCATCTCGTGATCATGCGGCCGCGGATATCGTCGTCCATGTCGAGCGTGCTTGCCGGTTCAATCATGGGATTTCTTCTCGTCCATCTGGCTGGCGATGTAGTCGGTGAGGTGTTGGACGCAGAGTGCGAATCCTTTGCGGTTGCCGTCGTCCTTGAGGTTCGGACTGTAGTAGAAGTCGCCGGCGACCAGGTCGACGGCGATCTCGTAATCGTCGCTGTCGGGTTTCTCGTCGATTCCCATGAATTCCACCCATATGCCTGCGGCAGGCTGGGTACGACGTCTTCGGGTATTCGCGGCCCGGTCAATGTCATGTCCATCGCATGGCATGCCGCCCATACGGGGTCGGGATTCTTGGCGACGGAAGGGTCCATGAAGCATTCCATGACCGTGTCGGTCTTGTCCAGCGCGGTGATCCGTGTTCCTGCGAGGGCGAGACGTGCCGAAGGCACCGTACGTCCCGCGCATATGCCGAACCAGAGTTTTCCGGCATGTTCTTCCATGATCGATCCTATTTCCTTCCGTGTTCGTCCAGCCATGTTTTGACGCCCATCACCACGCTGAACACCGCGGCGATGGCGAGGATGAGCAGGAGGATGAGCCATAGCCAACCGTATTGTGGCAGTAGCGCGCATTCCGTGCAGACCATCAGCATCGCGACTATGCAGACGGCGAGGATGACCAGGGATTTGATTATGTTGTCGTCGTTCCGGACGCTCATTGCTGTTCCTCTTTCTTGATCCTGGCCCGCCATCGCGCCACGCATCGTTCTATGCGTTTCCGTCCGATGAGTTCCGGTCCGACTCCCGCTCCACGGAAAATGTCAACCGGTCGGGAGCCTGCTTCGAGTTCCTTTTCGGCGTATTCGATGAAGGTTTTGTTCCAGGTGATTCTTTTCTCGGTGCATGCGTCGATGATGTCGAGACTGCATAGGTATTTGCGTTCCGGCTCGTCGAACGGCTTACCACGTGGACGGTCTTTTGCTTTCGGTCTGGTCATTCCTATCATTTCTGTCCTTTCCGCCGGAATGAGCCGGCTTTGTTTTTTAGATGTCGAGTTCTCCTTGGATGACGGGGTGGCTGCCTTCCGGCCCATAGTCGGATTCGTCCAACTGCCAGACCGTTTCCTTTCCTCCGTTGAGTGGATGTTCCTCCACAAGGGTCAGTCCGCAGACTCCGCACCGCATCAGTCTTAGTTTGCTTTGGGTGGTGCGGCCGTTGATGGTCCTCGGCCTCCACAGGTGGGGCCTGTATTGTTTCCATCGTCTGCGTTCGTCCGTGCCGGGGCATGCCTGATCCTTTAACAGGTTGTTGTTCCCGCACAGGAACGGCATGGTGTCGGTCCACGTGTCCGCCCAATAGATGTATTCGCCATCCCATTTGACGGGAAGGCGATCGTCCGAAAGAACGCTTTCCGCGCGTAGGGTCCTTTCGGTTTCTTCTGCCGACGTCCTTTGGGCGTTCATGACGGAGTCATGCCTTTCCCATGCAGGCCTCGGCTTGGTGTTCCACTCCGGCGAGATATGCCTGGCTGATGATGTTCATCGTCTGGTCGATTCCGTACATGTCGTTTTTGGCTGTTACCAGGTAACGGTCCTTTATTTTCCGTGCGTATTCGTTCGCTGGTTCGATCGCGTCGCTCAACGCGTTGGCCCAGATGCGTTCTTCTTCGCTCATTTGTCTTCCTTCTTGTCGAGAGCCTGTTCTGCTTGGATGCAGAAGTCCAATGCATCTTTCCACGCGGCGCGGTATGCGAGGGCCCATGCCTGCGCGGGCGATTCGGTGGTGAGATGGGCTTCCAATAGTGTTTTGATGGCTTTTCGTTTGACGTATTCGTCGGCGCCCGTGGTGTCGATCTCTTCCAGTTGCGGTGTCGCACCGTTCTTCCGGTCGAGGATGAGTCTGATGCCTTCGATGATGAGACTGGTTGACGTGATACCCAACTTGGCGGCGTGGTCTTTGAGTTTCTGCTTCAGTCCGATGGGGATCATGAAGCTCGTCATCGACATCACCTCGGCTTCCCTGCTGTTTTTCTTCATGGAGAATAGCGTTCCGTCCGTGTTCATATGACCTCTTTCAATCCGCTGATTTGCTGGTGGATGTCATTGAGTGTCCGTACTGAGGTGTTGATTATGGTTCTCATGGTGAAGTCCTCTTTGACCAGCCGGTCGGTCATTTCGAAGTTTTCCCTGACCAGCCTGTCGGTCGTCCTTCTCATGAACCACATTTCAACGGACTCGTATTCATCCGATGGAGTTCCGTTTCCCATTACTCGTCCTTGCTTTGGGGCCGCGCGAGTCTGTCAAGGCCTTCGACGACGGTGAGTTCCGCCCATGCGCGGTTCATTGCCTGGGCGAGCCGTATGGTCGTATGGTCCTTGGCTTGCTCGATGAGTTGACGGTAGAGTCTTTCGGCTGTTTCGCATGCTTCTTCATGGCTGATGGGTTCCAGAACCTCTTCCTCGCGCATTGGAATGCAGAGCTCGTCTATGACCTGGGCGAGCCGGTTGTACGCTTCGGTCAGTCCGTGCGTGTTCTCGTCCTCGCTTATGTTCTGCAGGGTGACGTTGAGTTGGCCGGCAAATTCCACGACCTGCGCCATCGTTGTTTTCCTCATGTCGTTTCTTTCCTTCCTCCATGCCATTGACAAGGACCGTGATGAGGAGGATCGGAGTGATTGCGATCGCCATCATGCCGCACAACGTTCCTACCGTTCGACTGAGATGCAGTAAAACGTGGGTCGGCGTGTGCGGATACGGTGACTGCGATGTAGCAGGCGCAATTGATGGTGAACAGGTTCATCGCGATTATCGCGATGAACCTGAGTATCGTCCGTGGACCTCGACCGTTCCTCATCGGCTTTCATCCTTTTGGGAGTCGATTTCCTGAAAAGGTTTTGATTTTGAAGGAACGCCGTCGGGGGAATTGTTAGAGTCTGCTGTTGTTAATGTTTCCCCCGTCGGTTTCCTTCATTGTTTCCACGTGTCCCGCTTACGATATCGGGGGTAAAAATCGTGGTCAGAATGTTTTCCAGGGGTGAGGGCATCCCATGATGTTCTGGTAGTCGGCGGCGTCGAGTTCGTTTTCGAGGACGGCATTGTTCTCGTGGTAGGTGTGGAGTGATTTTTTCATGCGGTAGCATGCCAGGCTTCCGGCGCATGAGAACGTGACGGCGATGACGGCGGAAGCGATGATGATGTCCTTCCTTCCGCATACGGCGCCGGTGAGCATGACGATGACGCAGGCCATGACCGCGACGTACAGCAGGTCGCGTTTTTCTCTGGTCTTGCGCGCGTCGTTGAATGCCTGTTCCGCTTCATCCCTCATGTCGGCCGCGTCGTTGAGGTCCATGCTGTTCGGACGGCATGCGTGTGGGTCTGGTTCCGTTTCCCATGATCCGCTCCTTTTCCTGTGGATGTCCTTTTCCTCTTGTCACGCCCGCCCCACCTGTTATCGGCCGCGCCACTCAGTGATGATGGGTACGGCGCCGATGTCCGCCAGGGGCCATCCGGCACGGCTGTGTACTCGTGTTGCCCATCGTGACGAACGATGCCGCGGCTCGCATGAATGAGAAAGCCGACTATCAGGTTTTGCCACCGTTGGTCACGCTCGTCGTTGAGGCGGTGGATCACGGCCGGTCCGTCACCTTCATCGGGCTTCCGTTCGATCGTGACTCTCCCGCCTGTACGCGTTGGGCTTTCGGTTTGGTTGGCCACGTTGATGGGCTTGCGGTCCGGGTTGGCATGGGAGGTGTGGCCGAGGGATGATGCCGTGAGGTCGTGTAGTCGTAGGATTCTTCCTTGACCGTCCGCTAGGTCCGATATCCTCCATCCTCTTGCGGGCGCTTCGAGCATGATCGTGTCCGTCATTTGCCTATCCTCCTGTTGCGTGGATTACGGTTTCATGTTGGTCACGCTGAAATTGTTTGTTATTAGTCGTTCACACTTATCTGTTGTAGGGCTTTGATGATCAGGGAGAGTTTCGCGTCCAGATCCAACAGTCGGGCCTCCGGAACCGGAGTCGGAACGGCGTATTGCACGCCGAGGATATGCTGCAGGGTCTTGCTTTCCGATGTCATACCCACTGCCATGCGATTCACTACCTGGCGTTGATGTTCCTGCACCGTCCTTGTGTAATGACGCATCACGACCTCCTGGGTGGAGTCTCCGATGTTGTCCATCGTTTCACGGATCGTGCCGCCGTTCTGCATGAGCAGGGTCGCATGAGTGACACGCAACGTACGGAACGTCGCTGTCGTGCATCCCGCCTGTTCGCGCGCTTGACGGAAATGATTGCCCAGGGTCGTCGGGGCGAGTGGTCCCTTTCCCCGACGGGACTGGAATAAATACGGGCTGGATTCGTCTTTTCGATTGGCGATATGCTCGCGGACCAATGGCACCAGCAGGTCAGGCAACGGGCACACGCGTTTGGAATGTTTCGACTTGGTCGGCCCTAATCTTAATTCTCCCAGATCGTGTTCCCCACGGCAGACCGAATGATTCACCATCATGGTTCGGGCTTCAAGATTGAAATCGGATACTCTCAACGCGCATGCCTCGCCGATTCTCATGCCACCGGCCCATGCGGCCAAGAGGACACTTAACCGGTCGTATTCCGGCATCGACTCGTATAGGGCGGCCAGTTGCGTGCCCGTCAATGGCGGCACCTCCCACGATTTGGGTTCCGGATCAGGTGGAATCGGTAGGGTGAACGGATTCGACGCCAGCAATGGCATTCCTGTACCGAACTTGTCCGAGCATGCGAGATTCATGATGGCTTTTAGTCTCTGGCACATGCGGGGGAACACCCACTCGCCTTCCTCATGCTCGCCGAAGTACCATTTGGAAATCACGTCCGGAGTGATTTGCTTGACCGTCATGCCGCCGAACACGTCCTTTAAATGACCCACGTCCGTCCGCAGATTACGTCTCGCCGCGCCACGCAGCGCGGTGCCATCCGGCTTGCGATGCGTATCCACATACCAGTCGGCAAGTTCATCGAATGTCATCGATCCCGCTTTTTCCCGACGATCCCTGTCGGTCGGATGAACCCACTGCTTTAAACCACGACGGTGCATTTCGACCAGCTCATGTTCGCCGGCAAGCCATGACTCAGCATCCCGCACACTTGCAAATGACCGTTGCACCCGACGTCCATCCACGGGTGACGAATAGCGTGCAAGCCATGCGCTGATCGACCCGTCGGATCGTTTCCGCGCAACGATCGTTCGAATCTTCTTATCCTTGTGACTTCCAGATCTGGGTCCGTCATATCAGGTCCTTCCACGCGTCAGCGTCGGCAGGGACGCCGATTCGGGGAGGATTGCAAGGCCAAGGAGCACGAGCGTCGTCGCCATTGAAAGAGCATATGCATCTCCGGGAGACGAAGCCCCCTCGATGCAAAAAAGATAGCGCATGACAGTTGATTCGGCAAAACCGGTCAGACCTATATGTATGGCGTTTTTTGGAACCTTAAAATGCATCTGAAACGGCACCTGGGAATAAAAAGCCGGAAGGGAATATGTTGTGGCGTCTTCGTCTGTTCTCTTCCGGCCTCTCTAGAGTGCAGAGGTGTTCTGTTATATGGTCTTTCCTGGTACTTCATTCGTCTTGGGAGCCAGTGACATCCACCAAAGAAGCAACATAAGTAGCATGAGATCTTTCGAGTCCAGGTGGGGGAGCAAAAAGGACTATGTCTAGGGGCGTATTCCGACCCCCTAGACATGACCGGTCCGAGTCCACCTATTCGTACTGGCACCCTCTCGGATACGGCTCGTCCGAATCCATCGCCTACGACCGAAATCTTGCCGTGCGGACGGCCTTTTCTTCGTGATTTGCTTGATTCCACGGTGCAAGGCGGCAATAGGTTGTGTTGAGCCAATGGATTAGCGATTATTCACAGATTGTGCATTGATTGCGCCTACCGTATGATTCGCAGTGTTGCAGATGACGGGGATTAGCCTACCGTTTCGGACAATCTCCGTGCGAACAGCGGAAGGCGCAAGACGCGCAAATGCTCGATTTCTTCGCTCATGGTACGCGGCGGATGGCGTTTGGAGCTGACCAGTCTGCGCATGGCGTCCATCGCTTCTTCTGGATGTGCATCGAACACGGAGGTAAGGAAAACATCCGGCGATTGAGCGTGCAGTCCGTACCTGGAAAGTTCGTCTGCGGGGAAATCCTTGAGGTTGAATGTAACGATGGTTTCCGCACCGGCCCGACGGGCGGCCGCGACCACATGCCCGTCGTTGGGGTCCGACAAATTCACGTCCGGTTCAAACCGCTCCCAATCCTCCGCCATGGCCATCGGAAAGGCCCTGCAGATCGCGTCAAGAAAACCGCGGGCCCGGACGTCGGGCACATGCCGCACTTCCATGATGGCCAAGCGTGCCTCGTCCATGACCCTCGCAGACCATGCTGGCTCGCACAGACCAGCCTCGGCCAAGCTAAGCAGTGGTCGATGATCCACGTAGGTACGAACAGGTTGGCGTCAAGCAGCGCAATCATAAGGGCACTCTACTTATCGAACCGGGACAGGTAATCCGAATAGTCGATGTCGTACGCGCCGTCCTCATCGGCGATGGAACGCATCTCATCCACGCCTTGGATGTGGCCTCGTCGCGCCTGCGCTTGTAGTCGGTCACATCCGAAAGCCTCAGGAAACGGTAACTGCGCTCCCCCATGCGGGTGTACGGAATCATGCCCGCGTCCAGCATGCGTGTGAGCGTGCGTTGGGAGACCCCAAGAATACGCGCCGCCTCGCCAGTCGTGATACGCTCGTCATCCGCCACCGCCCGTTCCGGCTCTGCAAGCAGAAACTCCCTAACGCGCCTGTAGTCGTCCGGCGTCAACGGGATACGCGTGCCGTCCACCCCTTGCAGGAACGCTCCGGGAACTCCGCCAGCAGAGCGCCGTGCCTTAGACCTCGTCCTATGGACTTTGCCACCCATCATCATGGTCATCGCAACCACCTCCATCTGTTTTCATCATGCGGCAAATGGACACAATGGACAATATGTGGATCGGGATAATCTAGACTGCTTTCAGGTTCACCGCGGCCACCTTGACCGATACTTCTCCTTCTTCGGCGAATCCTCGTCGCCGTCGGCAATCGCGGTTTCGGAGGTCTTGCCGTTTCAGTAGCTCCAGTTGTTCCAATGCAGGCTCGCTCGGTCCGCGTTGTAGCCGAACGGAATCATGACGAACCGTTTTCGCGAGCGGCGAGAACGGCATTGCGAAGATCCCTCGACCCTGCCACCCCATGGATCGTCCCTCGCTTGGCATGCGCAGGTATCGAAGACTCGCCAGATCCGTACAGCATCATTGCCTTGCGATTCCGGCGAAACGTCAAATCGGCCATGAGCGGCCAAAACCTCTTGACGCAAAAAACAACGCCGCCTTATAATCAGCCCATACTGCCGATAGATCGAATCGTCTGCAACCGAATCGAGAGGAGGCGAAATCATGTATGACGAGATTCCGAGTCTGCTGTATGTCGCCGGAGCTTAATCACCGTGCTTTCATGGACTCTTTTCGCATTCTCGAAAACCATCCGTCCAGAAGGTCGAAGAGCCTTCATCCTGTGCCTCTCCGTTATCTGGATATTGTTCTTTGCGAGTTCGACACTGGCACTCGTGCCATATCCGCTTTTCGAGGCGTACTCAGGATTCATGGATCCCGATGTCCTCGATTTCTATGACCAGCCGGTCATACGGCTATTGCCGGCGGTGACCTGCGGAGTGAACCTGTGCGTGTCGGCAGGCTGTTCCATGGTTCTTGTAGGCAAGCGTTCGAAGCGATAGGCCTTCGCTCCGGATGCCGACGGAAGGTCAATCCCCACTGATGCAGAAAAAGGCCGAGTCCGTCCACGTCGAGACCGACAGAAATCCATTGGTCTTTCCATTCAAAACGACGCAAAGTCTGCCGTTCGCGTTGAGACCGGCAGACGAGCCGCACTTCTTCTGCTTGAAACGACGCAAACCGGGCTGCCAGCGTTGAAATCAACAGAAAACCGTTGACTTTTCTGCTCGAAACGACGCTTCGGCAGGCTGCGCAACAGAATATATGACCGCTTTTTTATTCTTTCTTTAAGATGAACCGATGAGTCTACAATAGAAATGGCGATTGCGGCATGACGTACGCATACTTTCCTGCCTATAGTGAAGGCACAACAGAAAAACAACAGAAGATACAGAGACAAGAAAACAACGAAGCGACGAGCCGCGCGACGCAGAAGAAGACAAGAGCAAGAAGACAGGCGGCCGTCCGAAAGGAAACACCATGAAGAACGACACCTTCAACCAGATCATCAACGCCAACCTCGCCTCCATCGACCCGGGCTTCGGCCAGTTCGCACTCGCCAAGGCTCCTCCGACCTGATGAAGAAGGTCCTCAACAAGTAAGGCTTTCCGATTCCAACGAATCACATGGCGGGCTGCCGCGGTTCCCAGCGGACCACGGCAGCCCGTTTTTCGTATGAGGGTTCCAGTCCGGATTGCCACCGGGCCCGACGCCCGCATCCGGGAATCCTACGGCCATTGAGTTTTTCGGTCGAACGGCCCCCTCAGCCTCCGGCCGGTGCGGCATGGGTTTGCCCAACGCGCCGACCGCATACACCGACGTATGCCGACGATGGCGGGTTCCAGTCCGTCATTCCGGCCGCTTCAGCGGCGTGGCGGCGGCCGCGTCTACCGCAGTGGTCGTGGGCGGCCGCCTGGGCTATCGGGCATATGAGGACCACAGGACGGCCATGGCGCGCGGAACGTGCGTGTCGGCGGCCGCCGATCTGGACAGGGCCGCCAAAGAGTGTAGGAATCCGCTCGGCGCGGACGCGACAAAGTCGGCAAGACCCTCGAGCATCATACAGATCGACCGGAACCTGCTCGAGACCAAGCTCGACCGCCTGGTCGCCGAGAAGGTCACCGAACCATTGAACGCGATGCCCGGCGCTTCAGGCCGACGAGATCGCCAACGCCGCCAGATACGAGCGCGCCGGGGAGCGGAAGGTGTACCGCGCCGGCCACTACGACCGGAGCCTGACCGCCAAGGCCGGCAGGCTCGGCCTGAAGGTGCCCAAGCTCAAGGGCGAGGTCTTCGAATCCGCGGTCATCGAGCGCCACAGACGGCGCGAGGAAAGCGTCGACCCGCCGCTATCTCGACAGGTCCCGGCTCGATGACAAACTCGCGGAAGCGAACTGATCATCGTGCCATGGACGGCCATGGTCCAAAGTGCACATCTTTTCGGGCACTACCGAGAAGGTCCCAGCTTTACAGGGGGTATTAATGACCTTTATCTCACGGGCGGCGCGCTATGTGCTCAGAAAACGAGTGCGCACCGCGGTGCTGTTCATTGTGCTGACCATCATAACGGCGAGTATGCTGTCCGCAACCGCGGTTTCTCAGGCAGCTCAACATGAGGCCGGACAGATTGAAAAACAGGCGGTCAGCGGATTCGTGCTGGCCAGTAACCTGCAAGGCAGCATGCTGACGCCTCGCGGAGGCGGAATGGTTCGTCCCGCTGATGTGCAACGAATCTCGAAGCTGTCCGGGGTTGGCTCGTGCATGGTCAGGCAGAACGCCACCGCCGATCTCGTGGGAGCCAGCGTGGTGAAGGTCCCCGGCGGCGATGATTACGATGCGGAGAAAGAACAGCAGTTCGGCAATACGGCCAACGTCATAGGCACAAACGATTCGTCAAAACTCAATGTGTTCACGTCCCACACGCTCGGCATGGTCGAAGGACGTCATCTAAAGGCGTCCGATAAGCATATGTCGATGGTCCATGAGGATCTCGCCAAAACCAATGGGCTTAAAGTCGGCGATACCCTCACGCTCAAGGCCAATCCATATGATGCCGACAATGAGTCGCATTCGACGGCAACTGTCAAAACCACCATCGTCGGAATATTCAAAGGGGACAGCGACAGAAAGGTATCCAGCCGCGCGGAACTCACCTCCAACACTGTGTACACCGATTTGGACACTACAAGTACTCTGTACCAGTACAAGGCCGGCAAGGAAATATACCAGGATGCCACTTTCGTTCTGGACAGGGGTGTCGACGTGGAGAAAACCATGGAAGCGGCGAAGAAGCTTCCGGTGGATTGGAACAACTACCAGATCACGCGCAATGACCAATATACGTCGAGCATGCTGAATGCCGCCCGAAGTGTGCGCTCCATGATGCGCGGCGCTTTGATCGGCGTGACCATCTCGGCAGTGATAGTCCTCAGCCTCATGCTCTTGCTGTGGATGAACGACCGACGTCAGGAGATGGGCGTATTGGTGTCCCTCGGCATCGGCAAGCCATCCCTGATCGCCCAATATCTAACCGAGATGATTCTGATCGGCCTGCCGTCCCTGGTCCTCGGATGGCTGTGCGCACGGGGAGCGGCCCAATGGCTTGGCACCTCGGCCCTCCGTTCCGTGAACGCCTCCGCGGCGAAGGAACTGAGCAGCATGGGACAGGTCGGCGGCGATCTTGAGTCCAATATGTCGGTTCGTACCTTGGATTCGCTCACGGTATCGATCGACACAACCGCCGTACTGTATGTATCGCTCGGCCTGCTGGCGGTGATGCTGGTATGCGTCGCCATATCGCGCATACCGATGCTGCGCAAGTCGCCACGAAGCCTGTCGGAGCTCCGATGACGGGCATGAACGTGTGGAAGCGTGCCACGCTGGCAATCGTACGTAAACCGGTACGCAGCGGAATCATCGGACTGTTGATGCTGATGGTTTTCACCAGTCTCGTGGCTCAGGTCGGAGCGTCAACGGCGCTTCAGAAAATGTCCGACGATATCGGCGGAAGCCTGGGAATAGGTTTTACCGTCGACACCGGCGAGAATCCCGTCAGCCCAAAGGAAGCGAGCCGGTTCTCACGCATCCCCGGCGTAGGGAAAACCGTTTACGAACGTAAGACCCTGGCGCAGGTGGATGGCGCGCATCCGGTTGTCCCCGAACATGGTCCTCGACTGGATTCCGGCCTATCCACGCAGGTCAGCGTGCTGGGCACCACTGACTCCTCGTTGTCCGAAGAGTTCCAAAGCGGCCTGTACCGGTTGGAACAAGGACACCACATTTCAGGTAATGGCCGGAACGTACTGATTCACCGGGATTTCGCACGTGAGAATGGACTATCGGTGGGATCGACCTTCCGACTCAGTCAGGAAGGCCGCGATTCCACCGTTCGCGTGGCCGGAATCTTCTCTGGCAATGTACAGGCACAGAGCCCTATGCCATCGGACGCATCGGAGAATCTCATCTATTCGGGCGCTCAAGTGGTTTCCGCGCTGACTGGAGAGGAACGGGTCGGCACGATCCGGTGCCTCTCGGATAATCCGCGGGATCTTTCCGCAGCAATGGCCCAAGCAAAAAATAGCCCCGAAGCGAGTATGGCGTCACCGATGACTCGGCGCAGCTTTCCGGCGTGCTGCAGTCGGTGGAAACGGTACGCGATCTGGTCCGCATGGTGCTGTTGTCCGTCTGCCTGGCCGATGTGCTGGTATTGGGCATGGCGCTTGTCTTCTGGATTCGCTCACGCATCCATGAGATAGGCACCCTTCTGGCCCTCGGCATCGGCAAGATGCAGATTATCGCCCAGTTCGCGATCGAAACCGGTCTCATGACTGTGGTCACCGCCCTGTGCTCGCTGGGAACGGGCTCCCTATTGTCCGGTTACGTGTCCTCGCTCCTGCTGCACGATTCGGGAGTCGCACCTCTTGAATCATTGCAGGTGGAGGCTCTGCCGCCAGAACAGACGCTGCTCATCCTGCTGCTCGGATGCGCGGTCATCGCAATCGCGCTTGCCGTGTCGTGCGCCGCAGTGCTGGCCAAATCCCCGAAATCCATTCTTTCCTCTATGCGTTAGGAGATACTAATCATGACTATCTGTCTGCAATTGGACCATGTCAATTACTCATATGGCGCGGCGAAGATTCGCGTTCTTTCGGACGTGAACGCAGATTTCGAATCCGGAAAGATGTATGCGATAACCGGTCCATCGGGAGCGGGAAAGAGCACTTTGCTGTCTCTGTTGGCCGGTCTGGATGCCCCCTCTGATGGAGTGGTTCGTTTTGAGGGCGAGGATATAGCTACGACGGGTTATTCAAAGCACCGTCGCGAGCACGTGTCCTTGGTGTTCCAGGACCATAATCTGATCGACTATCTCACCCCCGAAGAGAATCTGCGCCTGGTCAATCCCAAGGCCGATATGAAAATCCTCGAGGATCTGGGGCTGAGCCGTGAGGAATCGAAGCGCAACATCATGCACTTGTCGGGTGGCCAACGTCAGCGGGTGGCGGTCGGCCGCGCCTAGTGGCGCCCGGCCGCGCGATTCTGGCGGATGAACCGACTGGCAGCCTGGATCCGGAAATGACTGATGAGGTGATTGATCTTTTGCGGCATGCCGCTCATCAACTCGGTAAATGTGTCATTGTG
>ENA-OQBU01000021-OQBU01000021.1-human-gut-metagenome-genome-assembly--contig:-NODE-21-length-56625-cov-9.318755_pt1 | contig 56625 bp, 53 predicted proteins | sample MGYA00242492_ERZ504566 | MGnify/ENA primary metagenome ERZ504566 (study PRJEB26092, sample SAMD00036261) | human gut metagenome | host: Homo sapiens | study: EMG produced TPA metagenomics assembly of...
TCGCACTCGAATCGCGCGCTGCGCATGGCGTCGGCCACGCCCAACGCGGAGCCCACGCGCACGACAACACCGTGAACTGGGTGCTGGGCGGCTTCGGACCGGACCAACGCAAGCAGCTCCCCGAATTCCTCGCCGACGGTGCCGACGCGGCCGAAACCATCATCTTCGACGGTCTCGCCAAAGCCCAGGAGCGATTCAATGGCCGCTGAACCGACGTCTCCGGCGCAACCACCGCAACTGCCGACCGCAGGCTCGCTTGCCGGCATCCTCGACGTGCTGGAAACCGATGACGATTTCCGCGCGCTCATCGCCGGGGAAATCGAAGAACCGGAATCAGACATCGACCCCAGCATCACCGTCGGTGTGCCGGACGGCCTACGCCCGGCGCTCGCAGCCGGCGCTGCGGGCAAACAGCCGGTCGTGCTCGTCGTCGCCTCCAGCCGCGAAGCGGAGGAAGCCGTGGAGTCCATCCGTTCCTGGTATGACGGAGACCCAAACGATGTGGCGCAGCTTGAAGCATGGGAGACCCTTCCCCATGAACGGCTTTCACCACGCGCGGACACTGTGGCAAGCCGCATGGCGGTGTTCCGCAGGCTGAAGCATCCCGAAGAGGGCAGCACGCTGTTCGGCCCCATCCGCATTCTGGTCATGCCGGTGCGCTCCCTCATCCAACCGGGTGGTCGCAGGCTTGGGGGACGTCGAACCACTCGTGTTCTCCCAAGGCGAGGAACTGCCTCTTGACGAAGCATCCCGCAAACTGGTGGAAAACGCGTACACGCGCGTCGACTTGGTGATGGACCGTGGCGAATTCGCCGTCCGCGGTGGCATCATCGACGTTTTTTTTTTCCGCCCACTCTGCCGCATCCGGTGCGTATCGAATTCTTCGGCGACGAGATCGACACCATACGTGAATTCCACGCATCCGACCAGCGCACCTACGGTAAGGATATTTCCACCGTATGGGCCACGCCATGCCGTGAACTGCAGTTGACCGACCAGATTCGCCAACGTGCGAAATCGCTGATCGGCTCCATTCCCACGCCGAGGACATGCTCGAATCCATCGCCAACGCCATCCCGGTGGAAGGCATGGAATCGCTGCTGCCCGCGCTGGTCGACGATATGGAACCGGTGCAGGGCATGCTGCCCAAGCATGCGCTGGTCATGCTGTCCGACCCGGAAAAACTTCGTCGCGCCGCCGACGATCTGGCGAAAACCGCCAACGAATTCCTTGCCGCAAGCTGGCATGTCGCCGCATCCGGACATGGCGCCGGAGCGCCGATCACCTTCGACCAGGCGAATTTCTACGATTTCGAGGAAACCATCTCCGCACTCGTCTTCTCCAAACATGACGTGTGGAAACTCACCAGCTTCGGCGTCGACGCCACCCGGGAAGGCCACATCCAACTTGATGCCACCAAACCCGGTGAATACCGCGGTGACGAAAACAAAGCGGCCTCCGGCATCGAAGGACTGCTCGACGCCGGCTATGCGGTGACGATCACGGCCGCGGCCCAAGGCACACTCACCCGACTGAAGCGTGCGATCAACGAAACCGGCATCGCGAATTTCGATTGCGTCCGATCGCGCGCCATCGACGGTTTCGTGGACGACGCCGCGAAAATCGCCCTGCTCACCGAACGCGACCTGACCGGCCGCACATCCGCCGCAGGACAGGCGAAAACGCCGAAACGCCGCCGCAAGGCCATCGACCTGATGGAACTCAAAACGGGCGATTACGTCGTGCACGAACAGCATGGCATCGGCCGGTTCGTCGAGATGCGCCAACGTACCATCGGCAAAGGCGAGAACCAGACCACCCGCGAATACCTGGTCATCGAATACGCTCCCAGCAAACGAGGCGCGCCGGCGGACAAACTGTTCATCCCCACCGACCAGCTCGACCAGGTCAGCAAATACATCGGCGCCGAAACGCCGAAACTCAACAAGCTGGGCGGTTCCGACTGGGCCGCCACCAAAGCCAAGGCGCGCAAGCATGTGCATGAGATCGCCGAGGATCTGGTCAAGCTCTACTCGGCACGCCAGCGTACGAAAGGCTATGCCTTCAGCAAGGACACGCCGTGGCAGAAGGAGCTGGAGGACGCTTTCCCCTATCAGGAGACGGCCGACCAGCTCACCACCATCGACGAGGTCAAGTCGGATATGGAGAAACCCATTCCGATGGACCGTCTGATCTGCGGCGATGTGGGCTTCGGCAAAACCGAAATCGCGGTGCGCGCCGCGTTCAAGGCGGTGCAGGATTCCAAGCAGGTGGCCGTGCTCGTGCCGACCACACTGCTCGTGCAACAGCATTTCGAGACTTTCACCGAACGTTTCGAAGGCTTCCCCGTGAACGTGGCTGCCATGAGCCGATTCCAGACCACCAAGGAGATTAACGAGACCATCAAGGGGCTTGAAGACGGTTCCGTGGATGTGGTCATCGGCACGCACAAGCTGCTCAATCCGAAGATCAAGTTCAAGGATCTGGGACTCGTCATCATCGACGAGGAACAGCGTTTCGGCGTCGAGCACAAGGAGACGCTCAAGGCGTTGCGCACCAATGTGGACGTGCTGAGCCTGTCGGCAACGCCTATCCCGCGCACGTTGGAAATGGCTGTCACCGGTATCCGCGAAATGTCCACGCTGGCCACGCCGCCGGAGGATCGCCTGCCGGTGCTCACCTACGTCGGCGCTTACGAGGACGCGCAGGTCACCGCCGCCATCCGGCGCGAGCTGTTGCGTGGTGGGCAGGTGTTCTACGTGCACAATCGTGTGCAGGACATCTCCTCCGTCGCGGCGAAAATCCACGAGCTCGTGCCCGAATCGCATGTCGGCATAGCCCACGGCAAGATGGGGGAGAAACAGCTTGACGGTGTGATCCGCGACTTCTGGCATCGCGACATCGACGTGCTGGTATGCACCACCATCATCGAAACCGGCCTTGATATCTCCAACGCCAACACGCTGATCGTCGACCATGCCGACCGCTTCGGCTTGAGCCAATTGCATCAGCTGCGTGGCCGCGTCGGTCGTGGACGTGAGCGCGCGTATGCGTACTTCCTGTACGATCCGACCAAGCCGATGACCCAGCAATCGCATGACAGGCTCGCCACCATCGCGCAGAACACCGCGCTCGGCTCTGGCTTCGACGTAGCCATGAAGGATCTCGAATTGCGCGGCACAGGCAATTTGCTGGGCGATGAGCAGAGCGGCCATATCGAAGGCGTCGGCTTCGACCTGTACGTGCGTATGGTGTCCGAAGCGGTCGAACAGTACAAGGAGCCGGAACGCAAGGAATCGGTTGCCGTCACCATCGACCTGCCGATCGAGGCGTCCATTCCCGTCGACTACATCGATTCGGACAAACTGCGATTGGAAGCGTACCAGAAACTCGCCTCCGCACGCACCGAAGACGATCTCGACGAGCTGCGCGACGAACTCACCGACCGTTACGGCAAGCCGCCCGTCGATTTCGAGGCGCTGTTCGACGTGGCGCGGTTGCGGTTCAAGGCGCGTAAGCTCGGCATTTCCGAGATCATCGCGCAAGGACGCAACGTGCGCGTGTCGAAGTTCGAGCCGCGTGAATCCGTGCAGATGCGCATGGCCAGAATCTACAAAGGCATCCAGTACCGGCCGTTGACCAAGACGTATCTGGTACCGGCTCCATTCGCAGGCTCGCTTGGTTCCAAGCCGATGAGCTCGGACGAAGTGGTCGGATGGACCAGTCAATTGCTTGACGATCTGGACTGGAAACCGACACCGCGTCAATGACAATGGGATGCAAAAAAGAGTGTGAGCGTTCACATGGAACATGCGGGCAAAGTTTGGCATACGTCCATAAATCGCACTATTCTTGGCATTGTCATCACAACCTAACGTTTATAAGGAGTAGTTGTGGCAGTAATTGAAAGCGTTTACGCGCGTCAGATTCTCGATTCCCGCGGCAACCCGACCGTCGAGGTCGTTCTTGACACCGATGACGGTGCTCAGGGCCTGGGCCTCGTTCCGTCCGGTGCTTCCACCGGCGAAGCCGAGGCTTGGGAGCGTCGCGATGGCGACAAGTCCGTTTACCAGGGCAAGGGCGTGCTCAACGCCGTCAAGGCCGTGAACGAGGAGATCGCTCCGAAGGTCATCGGCATGGACGCTTCCGATCAGCGCGCTCTCGATGAGACCATGATCGAGCTCGACGGCACCCCGAACAAGGGCCGTCTGGGCGCCAACGCCATCCTCGGCGTGTCCCTGGCCGCTCTGTACGCTTCCGCCGAGTCCGCGGATCAGCCGCTGTACCGCTACATCGGCGGCACCAACGGCCACATCCTGCCGGTCCCGAACATGAACATCATGAACGGTGGCGCCCACGCTGACTTCGCCACCGACATCCAGGAGTACATGATCTCCCCGTACGGCTTCAACACCTACAGCGAGGCTCTGCAGGCTGGCGTCGAGGTCTACCACACCCTGAAGAACGTCCTGAAGAAGCAGGGCCTGAACACCGGCCTCGGCGACGAGGGCGGCTTCGCTCCGAAGATGAAGTCCAACAAGGACTCCCTGAACTACATCATGGACGCCATCTCCGCCGCCGGCTACGAGCCGGGCAAGCAGATCGGCATCTCCCTCGACGTGGCTTCCTCCGAGTTCTACAACAAGGAGACCGGCAAGTACCACTTCGAAGGCGACGACCGTGAGGCCGGCTACATGCTCGACTTCTACGAGAACCTCATCAACGAGTACCCGATCGTCTCCATCGAGGATCCGTTCCAGGAAGAAGGCTGGGACGACTGGGCGGCCATCACCGCCAAGCTCGGCGATCGCCTGCAGTTCGTCGGCGACGACCTGCTGGTCACCAACCCGGCACGTCTGGCCAAGGGCATCAAGCTCGGCGCCGCCAACTCCCTGCTGGTCAAGCTCAACCAGATCGGCACCGTCACCGAGACCCTCGACGCCATCGAGCTGGCCACCAAGAACGGCTTCACCTCCATGGTTTCCCACCGTTCCGGCGAGACCCCGGACACCACCATCTCCGACCTGGCTGTGGCAAAGAACACCGGCCAGATCAAGACCGGCGCCCCGGCTCGTGGCGAGCGTATCGCCAAGTACAACCGCCTGCTCGAGATTGAGGAGGAGCTCGGCTCCACCGCTCAGTACGCCGGCTACAGCGCTTTCAAGGCCTGCAAGAAGTACATCGCCGAGTGAGCGTAGCCAGCGCATCATGAATGCGTTGACATAGAAATACCCCGTCGTGTTCCAAGTCGAACGCGACGGGTATTTTCGTTGCTATGAGTTCGAAGGCACGAAAAAAACCATCACAACGCGGCGGCGCCGGCCCGGTCGCGTTCTTCGTGGCATTGTTCATCGTGGCTTTGGGAACCATCCAGTTGGCATCGACATTCCATACCTATGCGTTGAATCTGGCAGAGCTTAACGGACTGAAAAAACAGGAAGCGGCGTTGGTCGCGCAGAAACGCGAGCTGGAGAACGATATCGCAAGATGGGATGACAAGGCGTATGTCACCGCCCAGGCCAGGGATCGTTTGGGATTCGTCTTCCCCGGCGAACAGGCGATTCGTGTCGAGCATCCCGAAGCGGTGACCGGCAAGAGCGAGCCGAAAAAAGGGACGACATACGACGAATCACCGAAAACCGCCCTGCCGTGGTATAAGGAACTTGCATATTCCTTCAAGCAGGCGGATCGGTCGGATCCCGTGAAGGCCGACTCGACGAAACAGTCGCAGCATGCCGGCGAAGAAGACAAACAGGACAGTCAACAACAGACTGGCCAATCGCAACAGGACGGTCAGCAGCCGTCGGAAGACGGACAGGAGTGACATGGACATGACGATTATCGAACAGGCCAAGGGTTTGGCGGACAAAGTGCTTGCCCAACCCGCCACCGAACATGATATCGCCGTGGTGGAGCGTCAGCTTGGACGTTACCCGCGCGGCATGGTCGCCGTCGGAGCCCGTTGCGTATGCGGCCGGCCTTTGGCTGTGGTCACCCGGCCGTTGCTTCCAGGCGGTGTCCCGTTCCCGACGACCTGCTATCTGACCGGGCCCGAAGCGGTGAAGGCCATCTCCCACATCGAAGCCGAAGGCAAGATGAAGGAATACAACGATATGCTGGCCGAAAACGAGGATCTGCGTGCCGGATACGAACGTGCCCACGAACTGTACCTCGCGTTCCGCCATGAAATCGCTTTGGCCTTGGAAGACAGCGAGGAACACATCGAAGGCACCAGTGCCGGCGGCATGCCGGTGCGTGTCAAATGCCTGCACGCGTTGTTGGCCCAGGCGCTGGTGATGGGTGAGGGCGCCAACCCCATCGGTGATATGGCCCTGTCCGCCATCAAACATGAGTTCGATCCGGCCGTATGCCGTTGCGCAGTGGAAAACGAAGAGTAGAAGGTGGGAGTAATGAAGTCGGTAACCGTTGCCGGTATTGATTGCGGCACGAATTCGATTCGTCTGAAAGTCTCGCGTGTGAGCGAGGACGGTGTGGAAGACATCGTTCCGCGCATCCTGCGGGTGATTCGTCTCGGTCAGGACGTGGACAAAACCCATCGCTTCGCCGACGAGGCGTTGGCGCGCGCCTATGAGGCCGCCCGAGAATTCGCCGGCGTGCTTGCCGAACATCCCGTGGACGGCATCCGCTTCGTGGCCACATCGGCCACCCGTGATGCCGAGAACCGTGAGGAATTCGAAGACGACATCGAGAAGATCTTGGGCGTGCGTCCCGAAGTCATTCCAGGCACGGAGGAAGCGGATTTAAGCTTCCTCGGTGCCACCAGCATCGTCCATCGCGAGGTCGAGGCCCCCTATCTGGTGGTCGATTTGGGCGGAGGTTCCACCGAACTGGTGCTGGGAGGCGACGGCGTCACCCATCCGAGCACGCAGGTGCAGGCCGCGTTCTCCATGAATATCGGGTCTGTCCGTATGACGGAGCGTCATCTGAAAAACGACCCGCCGACCGAGGGGCAGATCGCCGAGGCGGTCGCGGATATCGACGCGCATATCGACGAGGCGTCAAGACCGTTCCCGCCGGCAAGACCCACACCATCATCGGCGTGTCCGGAACGGTCACCACCATGACCGCATTGGCTATGGGATTGACGGAATACGACCACACCGCCGTGGACGGCGCACGCTGCACGCTGGAAGATGCCTATGCCGTTGACAACCGGTTCCTGCACATGCCTCGTGAGGAGCGTCTGACCTACAAGACCATTCATCCCGGACGCGTCGATGTGGTCGGCGGCGGCGCATTGGTGTGGAACCGTGTGCTTGCCAAGGTGTCTGAAGCCGCATATGAGGATCATGGCCAGCGCATCGACTCCTTCATGGCCAGCGAGCATGGTCTGTTGGACGGCATCGTGCTGGATTACGGCAAGAGATTGCTTGCTGCGCGCTGACGTGGCATAATAGCTTGGCGTCGGCTTTTTCTTCTGGCCGGCGCAAAGCCTCCATGGCGAAATCGGTATACGCAGTCGACTTAAAATCGACCTCTTCGGATTGCGGGTTCGAGTCCCGCTGGAGGCACTTTTGGAAACCGCCAGAGATGGCGGTTTTCCTTTATTCTCCAACGGTTTTGGCATCATCGCGATTCACTGCGATTCAACCCTTTTCCACGGTGGGTTATGGAAAAATGTGGGCAATGTGTAGGCAAAATGTGGCATATCGTTCCCGAAACATTCCGTAGGTACACTGTCGGACATTACAAACCGTATGACACCGACTGAAACGGATGACGCATGACTTCGAAAGACATCAAGCCTGTAATCGAACAGCCCGCCACTGAAATCCCCCTGATGCTTGCGCAGGCGATTATCGTTGCCGGCGTGCTCGCTATCGGCGAAATCGCATGTTCTCCGCTGTACTTTACCTTGATGGACCATTCGTTGGCACTCGTTCCGTGGGCATTGGAAGCCGCATTCCTTGCCGTGGCGTTCACCTTCGTCGTGGGCTTCGCATTGTTGTGGTGCGCCGAATCGTTCACTTTCAAACTCAAGGAACGATTCCGCCCGTTCGGCTATGCGGCGGTAGGATTGATTGGATACGGCGTATGGAGCCTGCTGGTGTTCACCGCCACCATCAATTCGATACTCGCCAAAGTCGGGGAAAGCGTTCTTACCAACGGCCAGGTCGGCGCGATCGCGCTGAACGGAGCAGCCTTGGGCTTCGTCGCTTTCCTTTTCGCAAAACTGCTCGACGTCAAACTCGGCAATCGCAAAACCGTTGCGATAATTCTGCTTATCGCGGAAATCGTCATTGCCATCATCGGCCTACTCATCATGATTCGCATGTTCAGCGTGCTTTACGCGGCGTGACGGCGAAGACGCGGAAAAGAGAGCGCAATATACATGTTCAGCATTCTGGAGATGTTCACCATCGGCGTCGGCCCCAGCTCGTCGCACACCGTAGGACCGATGGTCGCGGCCAGCAGATTCGCTGCCTCCCTTGAACGTGACGGCATACTGAACCGGGTCGGCCGCGTGCGAACGGTACTGTATGGTTCGCTCGCCCTGACCGGTCTTGGGCACGGTACCGATCGCGCCACGGTGGCGGGCTTGGAAGGCAACGTACCGAAAACCGTCGATACCGATCACATGAGCAATATCCGTATGGAATGCGAGGCAGGCGGCGAGCTGATGCTCAACGGCACGCATCGCATCGATTTCGATTACGGACGCGATGTGGTGATGGATGTATGGCACCGCATGGCGGCCCATCCCAACGGCATGCGATTCCAAGCCTTCGACCGGCAGAACAATCTCATCGACGAACAGGTCTGGTATTCCATTGGCGGTGGATTCGTCAGACAAGGCGACGCCGACGACCTGATGATCGGCATCCATGAGAAACCCCCTGCGGGAACGGCCTTCGCCGATCAGACCGACGATTCCTCAACCGATATCGATATGGACATGCCCTATCCGTTCACCACATGCGACGAACTGATCTCGCTGTGCGATGAACATCACATGAGTGTGGCCGATGTGGTGTGGGCCAATGAGACGGCCATGCGGTCCGCCGTGCAGGTGCGCAGCGATTTGGACACTGTATGGCATGTGATGCGCCGCTGCGTGCAGCACGGTTGCAATACCAACCAAACCGTTCTGCCTGGCGGCCTTGACGTGCCCCGCAGGGCGCCAAAAATGTATGCAAGGCTCGCATCCAACAGCGACGTGCTCAAACGGGACGGCAGGCGCTCCGACGCTGTACTCGAATCATCGGACGCCGCATGGGTCGACCTGTTCGCATTGGCGGTTTCCGAGGAGAACGCGGCAGGCGGACGCATCGTCACCGCGCCTACCAACGGTGCGGCTGGCGTCATTCCGGCGGTGCTCCACTATTATTGGCATTTCGTGGATCATGCGGATGAGGATGGTGTGGTGACGTTCCTGCTGACCGCAGGGGCGATTGGATACTTGTTCAAACGCAACGCGTCCATTTCCGGTGCCGAAGTCGGATGTCAAGGCGAGGTCGGCACAGCCTGTTCCATGGCCGCGGCGGGGCTGTGCGCCGTGATGGGCGGCACGCCTCACCAAGTGGAGAATGCCGCGGAAATCGGTATCGAGCACAATCTGGGACTGACCTGCGATCCGGTCGGTGGTCTGGTGCAGATTCCCTGCATCGAACGCAACGCCATGGCGGCCAATACCGCCATCAACGCGGTCCGTATGGCCATGCTGGGCGACGGCACGCATATCGTGAGTCTTGACCAAGCCATCAAAACCATGAAGGACACCGGCGAGGACATGATGGCCAAGTACAAGGAGACGTCGAAAGGCGGTCTTGCGGTCAATGTTGTTGAATGCTAGCGATGGATGGTGCTAATCTTGGTGACACTGTGTTTTTTCAAGGAGGTTCACCATGCATCTGAAATGCCTGTTGTCAATGCCGAATTCGGCGATCGGCCGACCATCGAATTCCCGACTGAGATCGCTCCCGCCGGCCTGAAGGTCGTGGAGCTCTTTGAAGGCAATGGCCCGATGGTCCGCCGTGGAGACACCGTCACCGTCAACTACCATGGTGTGGTCTGGGGCAAGGACACCCCGTTCGACTCCAGCTTCGACCGTCACCAGCCGGCCACGTTCGGCATCGGTGTGGGACAGGTCATCAAGGGCTGGGATCAGACCGTTCCGGGACACAACGTCGGTTCCCGCCTGGTGGTGTCCATTCCGCCGGAGTACGGTTATGGCTCCCGTGGCGTTCCGCAGGCCGGCATCGGCGGCGAGGACACGCTGGTGTTCGTGATCGACATCATCTCCACCCGCTGATTGACGGGTATCATTCTTCCAAGGTCAAGGAGGATAACATGGCCGAAGAAAAGACGATCCTGCTGACGCAGGAGGCGTACGACAAGATGAAAGAAGAACTCGCCTGGCGTGAGGGCGAGTACCGTGACGAGATTCTGTCCAAGGTCTCCGCGGCGCGTGCCGAAGGCGATTTGAGCGAGAACGGCGGCTATCAGGCTGCCCGTGAGGCGCAGCGCGTGAATCAGGGACGCATCGACGAACTGACCGTCAAACTGCGCAATGCGAAGATTCTGACTGCGCCCAAGGCCGGTGAGGTCGGTGACGGATCCCTAGTGACCCTTGAAGTCAACGGACGTGAAATGGTGTACGTGCTTGGCACGCGAGACCTGTCCATCGCCACGGATTACAGCATCATCAGTCCTGAATCGCCGATTGGCGCCGCCATCAATGGCGCTCATGCCGGAGATACGGTGACCTATACCGCTCCGAACGGCCGTGAGATTTCCGTGACCATCAAGGAAGCCAAGCCGCTCGCCTGACATACGTGTGACGAAAACAACAGCCCGTTCCTCCATCGCATTCGTACGATGAGGGGACGGGCTTATTTTGTTTTGTCCATGTGGGGTTGATTACGCCTTAGGGCCACAATTGCACGATCACCATGTAGATGGCCACCATGTGGCAGGCGTATCCCGCCACGGTTCCGGTATGGAAGATCTCATGGAAGCCGAACACCTTCGGCCAGGGGTCGGGCTTGCGCAGCGCATACACGATGCTCCGGCGATATAGCAGGCGCCGCCGGCACACAGCAGTATCACCACGGTAGGTCCGGCATAGGGGGACATCCAGAACAATCCCATGAACGCGACGCCGGACACGCCGAAAATAATATAGACAAGAACATAAAGCCAGCGAGGCGCGCTGATCCAGATGACATGGATGATGAGCGCCACCGTGGTGCAGATCCACATGCCCGCGATGATGGAATCACGCCAGAATGGCGTGAGCGCGAAGGAAACGGGCGTATAAGTGCCGGCGATCAGCAAAAAGATGTTCATATGGTCGATGCGACGGAGCACATCGGTAACCCGTGGTGACCAATCTCCCAGATGATAACAGGCGGAATTGCCGAACAGTACCAGCGAGCAGGTCATGAACACGGCGCACGCCCATTTGAGCCCGGTGCCATGAGCGAGGCAGATCAGCACGATGCCCGCGGCAAGAGCCAGGGGAGTGGCGATGGCGTGGATCCAGCCACGCAGGAGCGGCTTTGGCCTGCCATGCACGTCGAGTCTGATTTTGCGTTCGATTTCGGCGGGGACGATGCCTTCGATTTTTGCGGCATGGGCTTCGCCTTTGGCGATGGCACGTTTGGCTTTTGCATCCGCCTTGCGTCGAATGTTCTCGGCCTTATTGTGCGCCTTCACGCGAATGGTCTCAGCTTTCGCCTGCAGGGCCTGCTCGCGTGCTTCGGCGATGACCGCGCGTTTCGCCTCGATTTCTGCGTTTGTAGGTTTCGCCATCGGATGCCTCCACTATAAGTTACGGAACCGTAACCTACGTTAGCGTAACCGTCGGATATGTCAATCGGCGTTTCCGCATTATACGTGGGCATATGGTATGCAACCTCGCCATTGATGCGTATTATGGTTGCATGGCTGATTTCTCACATATCCTGATGACCCGTCCGGATTTCGGTGACGACGATCGTGAATGGTTGCACCAGTTGGTGGCCGATTGGCAGGTGATTGCCGATTTGAGTTTCGCCGACTTGCTGCTAATCCTGCAGAACGGCGAGGGCAAGTACATCATTGCCGAGCAATGCCGTCCGTCCACGGTGATGAGTCTGAGAGCCGAGGATGTGGTCGGCAACGTCGTCCCGGAATCCCTGTGCGCCGAGCTTGACGCGGCCATGGACTCCGAATCGGTGTTCCGCTCCTCGAAACTGCGTACGGTCGGCAAGGCCAAGGTCTGCAACGTGTACGCCCCGGTGCGTCATAATGGCAAGACGCTTGGCTTGGTGGTCCGCGAGACCAACATGGCCACACGCGAATCGAACGGCCGTTATGAGTCCGAAAGCATCAGCGCCGGCAAACAGCTGTATGAGATGATTCCGCGCGGCCAGTTCCCGTACCGTAACCCGGTTATGAACCAGCGCCATAACGCACGTGTGGCGGATGGCTTCATCGTGCTCACCGTCGACGGCATCGTCCGATACGCGTCTCCGAACGCCATCAGCTGTTTCCGTCGTTTGGGATCGGTCAGCACCATGCAGGGGGAGTATCTGAGCGAGATCGGCACCAAACTGCTGCATGAGAACGATCCGGTGCTGGAAACGCTGCCATTGGTACTGAGCGGCAAAGCCGCGGTGGATTCCGAATTGGACGCCAACAAAGCCGCGGTGTCCATGCGCTCTCTGCCGTTGATGGACGCCAATGGTCGCGTGGGTGGTATCGTGCTGTGCCGTGACGTCAGCGAATTGCGCCGCCGCGAGAAGGAATTGCAGACCAAGGACGCCACCATTTCCGAGATTCACCATCGTGTGAAGAACAATCTTCAGGCGGTATCCGCGTTGCTGCGCTTGCAGGCGCGCAAGACCAAGTCCGAAGAGGTCAAAAAGGAGCTCAAGGAAGCACAACGCCGCGTGCAGACCATCGCCATGGTGCATGAGGGATTGAGCCAGACCGCCGATGAGATCGTCGACTATGACAAGGTCATTTCCAACCTGCTTAAGATGGCCGTCGATTTGGCTACGATGCGCGACCAGCACATCGATGTCGATTTCGTAGGCAAATTCGGCATGATGCCGGCACAGGATGCCACGCCGCTATCGTTGGTGCTTACCGAACTGATCACCAATTCGGTGGAACACGGTTTCGAAGGACGTAAGGAAGGACATATCACGATTTCCGTGGGCCGCGGTGGCAATAACCTCAACGTGGTGGTGGAGGATGATGGCACCGGCTTGGCGGATGAGGAGCATGATGGCATGGCTCGCTCTTCCGGATCAGGGCTTGGAACACAGATCATCAACACGTTCGTCACCAATGATTTTGGCGGAACGGTGCATTGGGAGCCACGTCGCGGTGGTGGTACCCGTGTGGTGCTCGACATGAAACTGCGTGCCGCGCAAGATAACTGACCTCTAGAACTGGAATGGCATATGGAAGGGCCGGTCGGATTCCATCGAATCGACCGGCCCTTCCATACTGCCCTGAAAAGAATCAGACCTGCATCTGCATGGCCTGCGAGCGACGTGCACGCATCGCGCGCCGCTTGAGCGCGCGCCGCTCGTCTTCGCTCAGACCGCCCCAAACGCCGTAGTCCTGATTGGTGTCGAGCGCGCATTTCAGACACGCGTCAATCACCTTGCAGGTACGGCAAACGGCCTTGGCTTCTTCGATTTGCTGATAGGCGGCACCGGTGTTGCCGACCGGGAAAAACAGTTCCGGATCCTTATCCCGGCACGCGCTTGGCTCGCCAATCGAAAGCACTGCTCATGTAATCGCCTTCCTCTTGCCATAAGTGGCGTTCTATCCGTTATTTAGATAACCACGAATCGGATGATTTTTCAAGACTTTTTTTTTTCGCAAAAGAAGCCAAGTTTTTTTTAGAATCCTTGGAATTCCGCGCATTGCACGGGACATGCCCGTGCTTGTTGGATGAAGACCCCACGCCCGGCAATGGCATAGTCATCGACGCGAAACCGTCGAGAACCGCGCTGGGAATCCCCATCATCACATCGGTGGCTCTCTCTCCGCAAGGAAACGCAACACGTGTGAGGCAACGTTCAAGTAGGGTGCTTTGCGGCTTTTCCACAGCTGCGATTACCGTGACGGACGGATCGGCGAGTGCGGTCTTGAGCTTATCGGCTTCGGGCATGGCTGCGAAAGGGGAGAGCAATTCGTCGGCGTCATCCACGAACCATATGGTGCGTTCGTGCTGCGGCGATGTTCTGCCGTCGTCGGTGGTCCATTCGCTGTTCGTCTTGCGTGTGAACCGGATGGTGCAGCGACCGGATTCATAGAGACGGCTGGCGCAGCAGAGCAGCAGATTGGTTTTGCCGCTTCCGCATGCGCCAATCACGGCGATGTTGCCGTGTCCTACGTCAAGGAATGCGGTGGAGATGAGTACACCGTCGTCGCTCAAAGCAAAAGGCACATGGTGCCATGCCTCTCGCTGTGGCGCCGTCAAATCGTCTTTGCCTGCATGTGGTGCGAGCGGCGCGGAGAACAAAGGGGAGGGATTGGTGGTGCCGCTGAATGCCGATGCGGTGTTGATGGCATGCACCAAGGAATCAATGTCATGGACCGCGCTGCAGCGGAAAGGAACAGTGCGTTGGCCGTCATGACAGTAAGCGGCACCGGGGAAGGCCGGGTGGAATCAAAGCTGCATCCTTGGTGCCGATCAGTTCATTCGATTGCATTTGGTCGGTGACGCGTAGGCAGATGCTCAGCGATATGTTGGCCTTCATATCGGCATGGACCTGACCCATGGGATTTTGCGTGCATACGATGAGATGCATACCCAAAGAGCGTCCGAGCGACGCCAATCGATTGAGTCGCTGCATATAGTCGGGTAGACGGTCGCGCAATGCATGGAATTCGTCAATGACCACCACGAGCCGTGCAGGGGGATGGGAAAGCTGGTCGAATCTGGAAACGCGTTCGGCACTTACCAAGGCCTCCCTGCGTGCCAATTCTTGTTCTATGGCGTTCAGCGCACGGACGGCATGGGCGAGGTCAAGATCGCAGACGTTGCCCACGGTATGCGGCAGACGCTCCAAAGCGTTGAAGGTCGATCCTCCTTTGAAATCCAGAAAGACGAAATGGAGGGTTTGAGGACTATGCCGAATCGCCAATGCCATGCACCAACTGATCAGCAGTTCGGATTTCCCCGAGCCTGTGGTCCCCGCGACCATGGCATGTGGTCCGGATGATGCCAGATCTATATGGAATATGCCATGTTCTGACATGCCGATGCCGTTCGTTGGGGAACGGACAAGCCAATTACGCACGATGGTGCGCCATATGAGCGGGTCGTTGTCCAGGCCATGCAGATGCTCAAAACTTATGGACGGCATGTCGGCGAAAAGCTGAGCATGGTCGATTTTGTTTCCGTTATGATGCGTTGGAACCGGCGAATCGCTTCCAGTAATGGTGTTGCTGTTCGTTTCTTCATGCCTGACGCGCATGATCATGGTGATGAGCATCAATGCGCTGCCGAGCAGACTCGGAGCGAGCATCGCCGCATAGAGCCAATGACGTTGCATACACATGACAATCAGCATGATGAGCTGCGCCAGCAAAGGCGCGCTCCAACTCAATACAGTGAGATGTTGTTCGCTTATACGGTGAGGGGCCTTTTTGTTCATACGGCCAGCATGGGCAAGAGCGGCGGCATGCCGCAAGCCAATATGAGGGTTGTGGTCGGAGAATGTGGGTTATCCACATCCTCCCGGCGTGTCGTCAGTTTTGCTGTTCGGCCAGCGTGCCCACGGTTCCTGCGGAATGCGTGCCGTGTGAGAGTTCGGAGAAAAGCTGGATGTTCTTCGCGTCATCCAGCAGAACGCACGATCCGACCCCATCGACGTAATAGTCCGGATCGGTCCAATACACGCTTCCCGAAATGCCATCCTTGCCTGAGGCGCTTTTGAAAGCCAACGCCATCCGAAGCAGAGAGGAAGTCGATGCTTTCTCATCCACGGTTACGGAGCTCAACGCCGCTGCGGCGACCTTTTTGGTCTTGTTGAAATTCGTGAGCGTCTGTTTGGAAGCGCCCTTCTTGACGATGGCGTTGATCACCTGGCGCTGACGTGCGGCACGGCCGAAATCGCCTTGCACATCGGCATATCGCATACGGGAGAACGCCAAAGCGGTGTTGCCGTCCACGGTGTGGCATCCGGCGGTCCAGTTCATACCCGAATAAGGGTCATTCACATTCTGGTCGTAGCATAGGTCCACGCCTCCCAAGGCATCGACCACTTTGACGAGTCCGCCGAAGCGGACCATTGCCACATGGTTGATTTTCTGGCCGGTGATGTCCTCCACCTCGTTGACCAACTGTTTGCGGCTGTACAGCTGCGCCACGGCGTTGATCTTCATATAGCTCCCATCGATTTCCACCAGGGAATCGCGAGGAATGGAAATCAGCGAGGACGATCCTGTCTTCGGCTTGGTGAGTACAAGAATGGTGTCGGTTCTGAAACCTTCGACGTCGCCGGCGTCTCCGATGGTGCCCTCACGTTCGTCGGAGCCAAGAATAAGCCAGCTTTCGCCGGCGGTGTCCGCTTTGGATGTCAGCCAGGTCTGTTTGTTGAGCTGGTCATCGACCCAGTTCCAAGCGGAGAATACCCCTATTCCCAGTGCGAGAATCAGTACAAGGAAAATGGAAAGGACGATACGTCCGACGCGAGGTCTTCTTTTTGGCACGGAAGCCGTCGCTGGAGAGGATGGAACAGATCGGAGCGCCGTGGAGACGGAGGATGACCCCCGGAACTGCTGCGTTGGATTGGCCGTGCGGGTATGTTCTGGAGCGAAGGACACCGGAGATGATGAAGGGTTTCTTCTTGTCTCGCTCGTTGCCCGTGCCGCAGGCTGGAAGCTTTGCGGAACCGAGGAAGAAGGACGCGCCGTGCGTTTGGCCGGTTTACGGATGATGCATGGTCGGAACGTTTCGCCGGTGCGAAACTCGCTGGCTGGCTCGGTGCGCTTTGCGAGCGGGAGGAATCCGTGGACGGCATGGTTTTTTGCGTCCTGATGACGGAATGAAACTTGGTGGCACGCTCGTAGGCTCTTTTGCTCCTTTGCCTTCACTCATGGTTCCTCCAAAAAGATTCGTCCCTGCGTCATACGTTGAAAGGGGACGTGATTGCGTGGTCTACGTCAGTTCTTTGCCGGAACGGCACATACGGTCGCATTAAGGTATCGATCCGCAAGGCCGATGTACTGGCCCGTGGTCGCGTCATGAATGGAGCCGTCATCCGGGTCGACGGTGCCGCCAGTGCTTGGATCGACCAACGTGCCGTCGGATTTGGTGATCAGTCCCGTGACGGGATCGGGAGTCTCGGCAGTGGTGTCCGACTGGTTGCTGTCGGTCGTGCCGGAATCGTCGGAGCTGGCTGAATTATCTGAACTGGTGTCGGAGGAGTCGCCCGAGTTTGAATCGGCGGTATCGAAAATCGGCTTGCCCGCTCGCATCTTCTCCCAGAGATTGTCGGCTTCGTCGGTCCAGACGGAACGGTTGGGGTCGGACGGTGCTGGGACCACGGGGACGGTCTGGGTCTGCAGGTTGGTCATGGTGAAATTCTTCAGGCTCATGGCAAGTCCCGCCAAAGCCGCGGTATCAGCCATGCCTTGGGATATGTTGAGCGATTTCAGCGCGGATTTCGCCAGCTGGTACAGCTGCGCGGTATCAGTGAACAGATTCTTGCTGAGCGCCTCGCTCATCAGCTGCTTGATGAGATACTGCTGACGTGTGGTACGCGAGGTGTCGGATCCGTCTCCTATGCCGTGACGGATCCGGGCGTACTGCGTCGCCGCAACGCCGTCAAGATGGTGCATGCCCTTGTCGAGATTGAGTCCGGTGTACGGGTCGTTGACGTTCTGCGGAATGCACAGGTCCACGCCGCCGACTGAATCAATCATCTTGACCAGGCCGGCGAAGTCCACGACGATGAAGTTCTGAATATTCAACCCGGTGAGACTGTTCACGGCGTTCAGCGTGCAGCTGGCCGCCGAGGAGAGATCTCCGCCGGTTTTGTAGGCACCTGCGAAGATGGAATTGAACATGACGTTATACTGTGCGGGAATCGTGCCCTTCGACGTTTCGCACTGAGGCACGTCCACCAGGGAATCTCGTGGAATGGAGACCAGGTTGATTTCCTTGCGGTCGGCGGAGATCTGCACAATCATGGCGGTGTCGGCCTGATGGTTGCCGATGACGTCATCGAAACTGCCTCCGATGGCTTGGTTCTCCGCGCCGTCACGGGAATCCTGTCCGATCAGCACGAACTCGATCGGCTTGCCGGAGTTCGGATCGATGATGGATGCGTCCGTATTCAGGGAACCCTGGCCGATCACGCCGACCGAATTGTTCTTGATGATGCCATTGACGTCCATCCAAGTAGCGGCAGCTGCAGTGCCGACGAACACCAGAGTCGCGGCGATTGCCGCGGCGACTGCGGTCCTGACGTGATGCTGCACGCGATATCCCAGGCTGTGACGTGGTTTCGCATCCTGAAGACCATTGATGTTAGGAAGCTTATTGCCGGTTGATGACGTTGCCACGGTGTTGCCTTCCTGATTGAGATGCGCGTTTGACGCAATGCTTTTAGAACCTACCACTATCCAAATGGGCAATTATAGGGTTAATGGCCGATTTTCACCGATTCTGCGACTGTAGACCCCAGATTGGGCTGAACTTTAGCATGGATTTTCTGAAATATAGGCATTGACACGGGGAAACTTGACAAAATTACATTGCGTGTGTGTAATTTGAAGCGGTGTGAAAGTATGCGCATAAAAGGTGCGCACACAATTATGGGAGGACTCATGTGGGGCGTGACTGATGAGTCTTCTGAGAATCCGCTTGCTGAACTGTGGGGTTTGTTCAAGCGGGATGATGACGTGTCTTGGCAGCACAAAGCGCTGTGCTCGCAGACCGATCCCGAAGCATTCTTCCCGGAAAAAGGCGGTTCCACCAGGGATGCGAAGAGGGTTTGCGCCCAGTGTGAAGTCCGTGAACAGTGTCTGAAATGGGCCATCGACCATGATGAGCGTTTCGGCATCTGGGGCGGTATGAGCGAGCGTGAGCGTCGTCGCTACAAAAAAGAGCACAAGGAACGGGCTTGAAGGCATGGTGCGTCCCGTGCGTACACTTAAATTATGAATTCTAACGCCAGCAGCGATATCCAGACAATCGTGACCGATGTGCTGAACAGCAGACCGTATACGCATCGGCAGGACGTCGATATGTCCGTGGCTGCGGTGATCACCGCGCAGCATGACCTTCGATTCCTCGCTTCTACCGTTGGAGCGGTGCTTGCGCAGCGCATGCTTCCAGGAATGATCGTTATCGCCGATTGCACGGGGCAGATCGAGCAGCCCATGCAGATGACCTTCGAAGTCATCACTCATCACAGGATGTGCTTACGGAAGTGCCGGAAGCCAAAACGGTGAGGGTCATTCTGGTGGGAGTGAAGCAGGCGGCGTCCTTCATGGACGCTGTAACGCGTGCGATGGATCAGATCGGCATTGATGCCGGCATCCGCGCGTTGTGGACCTTGCATGACGATTCGCGGCCGGCGGATGACCGGTGCTTCGAGACATTGCTGGATGCGTGGAGAAACACGCCGACAGCCGCGCTGCTCGGTGCCAAGCAGTTGGATTGGCAGGCGAAGAACCTGCACAATGTGGGTTTGTATGCCGGGCACCATGATGTCGTTTCCTTGGTGGTCGACGGCGAGCCTGACCAGGAGCAATATGACGGGCGTCAGGATGTGCTGTCGGTCTCCCTATCGGGCGCGTTGGTGCCGTTGGCTACGTTGCGTGCGTTCGAAGGGGCTGACCCCTGGTTCGGCACCTTCGCGGAATCCACGGACCTGTGCCGCCGCATATGTCTTGGCGGTGGGCGTGTCGTAGTGGTTCCCCAGGCTCGCATCGCCCACAGAAGAGCCCGATTCGAAGGAATCCGTTCCAAGAACGGGCGCTGTGGAAGACGAGGACGGTCGCATCGATCCGTATCTTGCCGTACGCGAGGCGAATGCCAAATACGCGTACACTGACATGCACCGTTCATGGTGGCCGTTGCTTTGGCTGTGGTCCATCATCCAGTCGTTGGGATTGGCCGTGCTTTGCTTGGCGCGCAAACAGCCGTATCATGCATGCTGCGAGCTGGCGATGCCGTGGCGTGCGCTGCTGCGTCTGCGGGGTGCTTGGCGCGCCCATGCGCGGTTGCGCAGGCAAAGCAAGGTCACGCTTAAATCGCTATCCACGCTGTCTGCGAATCATCGGCAGGTCAGGGAATGGCTCGACCGTCGCCGTGCGTTGCACGACCAGAGGGATGTCGTGCTGCTCAGTCCTCTTGAGAAGGACCATCTGCGTAAACGGTTGCTGCGTAGATGGGGATTGGCCTTCGGCGCGGCGCTGATTGCCGGCATATGGATAGTCGTGCTGTATTGGGACGTGCTTCGTTCCGTATGTTCGGGTGCGTCGATGTATTCCGCACAGCTGTTGCCCACGGGCGCGAGCTTCACCCAGTTGCTTCATACCGCGACCACGTCATGGTCGTATGCCTCAGGCACGGGCATCAGTGCGCCTAACGCGCCATGGCTGTTGGTGCTTGCGCTGGCGTCGGTGCTCACTGGTGGACATGTTGCCGGAGCTGTCGGACTGATGTTCTTCCTTGCAGCCCCGCTCATGGTGTTTTCCTTCTGGGCGCTGGCCGGCATCTTCACCCGCTCGGATGCGGTGCGCTGCGTGGTCGCGTTGGCGTGGTTCGCGTTGGCGTTGTCCATGGGACTTTATGATGACGCGGATGTCACGATGCTGACGGTCATGGTGTTTCTTCCGGCCGCTTTCGCCTTCTCGTTCCGTGCGGTCGGCATGTATCGGACGGAGGATCTGGTCAATCCCCACGCGTCGGTCCAGGCGGCGGCGGTTGCGGCGCTGTGTTTCATTCCGGTCGTCGCCGCGCAGCCGCAGTTGTTGCTGCCGCTGATGCTCACCTTCCTGGGATTCCTGCTGTTCGTCCGCTCCCATAAGCCCGCGTTGCTGCTGATTCCGCTTCCGGCGGCGTTCGTATGCGCGCCGACGTTGGTCAATGCCGTTCGTTTCGCTTCCGACGGTACATGGCGTCAGCTGTTCGGCAGCGTCATGCTGCCCTCCTCCACGCATGATGGCAAACCGGTCGTCGCGAATCTGTCCGATCTGTTGCTGCGGGTGTTCGGCATCGGCGCCGACGGTGGCGCATGGCGGTATGTGGCGGTTTCCATGCTGGCGTTGATCGTATTGCTGGCCGCGGTGTCATTGGTGTTGCCTTTCGTGCTGCGCGTGTCCCGTATGATGTGGATCGCCGTGTTCGCGGGATTGGCGACGGCCTTGCTGTCCGTGGCGATTGCGGTGGCCGTCGATGTGGATGGTCCGGTCTCCGGTTCCATGCTTCCGGGAACCACATATGCGATGATGGGCTTGCTCGCCTGCATCTGCATGATGTCGGGCGGCGCGGTTCGACGTTTCGTCATGCTGAGACAGCATGAGAAGACCGGCGCCGTCGAAATCGAAGGACGCGGCTCGAAGGCAGTGTCGATTGCCTCGCATGTGGGTCGTGCCGTATTGGTTTGCCTGCTGGCCGTCTCCGTCGTGGCCTGTGCGGGATTCAACTATGTCGAATGCGATCACAGCCAGGTAAAGACCAGCGATGCTGGACTGCCGATGGTGGCGACCGATTTCCTTGGGCAGGATGATGCACGTCGCGTGCTTGCCTTGCGTGCCGATAGCGCCGAATCGGTCAGCTACAGTGTGATGCGTACCGGTCGTGGCGACTTGATTGACAGCTCTCCCGCGCAACGCGTCGAAGTGGTTTCGGGACGTTCCGACGGGTCCAGCAGAACCATTGCGCAGGATTGCGCCCAGTTGCTGGCCAATGCCGATTCCGATGCCATCAACGAGCTTGGCAAGTTGGGTTTCGGCGGCATTTACGTTATCAAGCAGAACGGCGACAAAGCGCAGCGAGAGGCCTCGAACCAGCTCAATTCGAACATTGGAGCCTCCGACGGGACACAGAATGTCGTCAGTCTGGATAATGGCACGTATTATCGTTTGACGGTTCAGGATCTATCCAAGCAGCATATCGATCGAAGCGGGCTTGATAAGGCCGGCTCAAGTGTGTGGCGTCGTTCATGGCTGTGGTGCATGGGCGTCGTTCTTGTAGCGTATTGCCTGGTGGCGCTTCCGCGCATTCGTCGTCAGGGTCTGGAGGAAGCATGAGCAGACATTCTCGTCCCAATACGCCTTTGCGTATTGCGCTTGCCGTAATCTCGGTGTTGCTCATCGTGGTCCTGATGGCCGTGACGCTCATATACCGGCCATCATGGCTGCATGTGGACACGCCCACGGTGGAACGCTCCTCGGTGGGTCGTACCGTCAGCCCCCGGCAGCGGCAGACGTACTGCCCGTCTCGCATGACCATTGCCGATACCGATGCCTATGGAGATAGCGAATACCAGGCATCCAACGGCAATATCGCGTCTTCCGCGAGATACGCCGCCTTCGGTTCGGTGTTCCATTCATCCGTCGCCTCGATGGGAGCCGACATGACGGCATCCGTGTCGATGCTGGACAAAAAAGACGACTCGTCCGATGACATCTTTGTGGCTTCCGGCAATGTCGATGACGGCTCCCGATTGCAAGACACGCGTCTGCTGACGGCTTCGAACGGTACCGGCGCGGTTTCCTCAGTGATGTCATGGGCCACGGACGGTGATTTGAAGGGCGTATCAGCAGCCTCCTGCGTCGTGCCGGCGCTGAAACAGGCGTTCCTGCTTTCCGGTACGAAGACCGGCTTGACGCAACAGCTTGTTGTGGCCAATCCCTCCGCCAAGGACACATCGGTGACCATCAGAATCTGGGGCTCCGACAAATCCGGCGCGCTGGCGCTCTCCACCGGATCGACGCTGACCGTGGCCTCAGGCAAAGAAACGGTACTGAATCTTTCCGCAGCTGCTTCCGGCCAAGACGCGCTGTATGCCACGGTGACTGGAACTGACACTCCTGTGGCCGCAATCGTCCGCACCGTCTCCATGGACGGATTGACCCCAAGGGGATCGGATTATGCGCTTCCGAATAACGCTTTCGCGAAATCTCTGGCCCTCTACGGCTTGAATGGCGGAGATCATGCGACACTGTACCTGTATACGTCCCGCAAAACGGATGTCACCGTATCCTGGATCGACTCCAAGGGGGCACAGCAGACCAATCAGCAGGAGCTGAAGGCGAACCGCGCGTCCGCCATCGATCTTGGAGACGTTCCAAAATCCGCTACTGGCATCGCCATAGCCGCTTCCGAACCGGTGTCTGCCACGGCGAAGATTTCAGACGATGGCCCCGATGGACAATCCGATTTCGCCCTAGTCAATGCGTCCGCTCCGGCGAAGATCTCCGCCATCGCGGTTCCTGACCAATCCACCGCGACGGTAGGCTTCGTCAACACCGCGGATGAGGATCGGACAGCGATCATGACGGCTTACGACACGGACGGCAAACAAGTGGACAGGCGTGAAATCGCCATCCGTCCCTCGGCTTCGACGTCGGTGCGCATCGCCGATATTAATGATGGCGATGTCGCCGCCATCCGTTTGAAGGATCCCGCCCAAGCCGTGGTCTGGAATCTTCGTGTCGGACAGAAAGATGTGTCCGGTGCGAAACTCGCCGGACTTGCCATCATCGGCGCCGTCGATTTGAAGGAGGCCAGAGAGCAGGTCTGGGCGAATCAGGATATGACTGTTGTCCGTTGAAAGTCACATGCCCCAATCAGGATCTATTTCTTCCGGACGGCGTCCGTAGATTTCCGCCAGACGTGAGACCACCTCGTCCCTGATTGCGAATTGCAGGTCCATACGGTTACGGGCATGCGATTGCAGCGGCATACGGTACAGCACGATACGGGGTGGAATGCCGTGCCCGGCGGGAAATGACTGCGATCCAAGATGCGGAACGTCCTCCCAAGGCGCGGGATCGGATGGCGGAACATCCTCCACAGCGAATTGGACCGGAGCTATGAGCTCAGGCCATGCCCCGTTGAGTCTGCGGATTTGCGCCACCAGCATATCGTCGAACATACCGCTTCTGGTACGGTACCGGGGCAGTCTGGTACCAAACATGGGCGTACGCGTGCCACGTCCATGGCGGTTGCGGTATATCGGGGTCTCCCAAGGCATCTGTTGCATGGTTTCTACCTTATCAGGGCTTATTCGAAACATGCGATACCATGGTATGGGCTGCTCGACAAGGGGAGAAATGATCATGGCGGATATTTCCGTACCTTATTGGAACATCGTTGATGTCAACATGCTGTGCGAAGGCGCGCGGCTGATTGGGTTTGACCTCGACAACACGTTGGCGCGGTCCAAGAAACCTATGAAAGCGGACATGGCCGAATGCTTCTCTGCATTGACATCATTGATTGACGTCGCGGTGATCACCGGCGGCAAATACTCGTTGCTGCAAAGTCAGGTGGTGGACAGGCTGTCCGACCATGCCGACAAGTCGAAACTTCACCTCATGCCGACCAGCGGAACCCGCTACTACCGGTGGGACGGGCAACGGTGGGGGAAAGTGTTCTCCCACGATCTAAGCGACGAGGACCGTGCCAAGGCGAAGGAATCGCTGGAACGGAATGCTCGTGAGCAAGGCATTTGGGCCACTCATGTCTGGGGCGAGCGCATCGAGGACAGAGGCAGTCAGATCACCTTTTCCGCATTGGGGCAGCTTGCCCCCGTCGAGGCCAAGGAGGCTTGGGACCCCACCAACGAGAAGAAGAACCGATTGGCCTGTGCGGTTGCTGCCGAACTACCGAATCTTGAAGTAAGACCTGGAGGCTCCAGCAGTGTTGATATCTCGCAGCGTGGCGTCGATAAGTCGTTCGCCGTCCGTGAACTCGCGGATATTCTCGATATCGAGGTCGGCCAGATCGTGTTCATCGGAGACCGGATGGAACCCGACGGCAATGATTATCCCGCGGCGAAGGCCGGCACAAGGGCTGTCAAAGTGAACGGTCCCGCGGATACCGTGAAATTATGCGGCGAGATCATTGCCAGATTGTCCCGATGACGGAGCCGGCGTGAATCTGATGGCGGGTTCATTCGCGCATATGGCGAATCTGTTGTTCCCACGAGGCTGTGCGGGATGCGACAAGCCTGATGACGTGTTGTGCGATGCCTGTCTTGCGTCATTCGACTGCGAACTGTCCCAACCATTGGAAACGGCTGAGATGGGTCGATGGTTCGCGTGCGGATGGTATCGGGGTGCCGCCAGACAGTCGATTCTGGCATGGAAAGACCACGGAGACGAGGAATGCGACCGTCCGTTCTCGGATGCGTTGTGCAGGCTTGCGGAACGCGCCGGTGTGATTGACGCCATGGATGGCGTTCGTGAGATCTGCGATACCATACTGGTCGTTCCCGCGTCGTCGTCGATTGCTTCCATGCGTCAGCGCGGACGACGGCACATGATGCCGCTGGCAAAACGGTTGTCGGCGTTTCTACGGTGCCGGACAGGTTTCCGCGTACAGGTATGCGATGCGTTGACGAACAAAGGAATCAAAGGCAAATCCGTTGAGACCAAGGGCACGGAACAGAGGGCGCAACGCCTTAAGGGGCATGTCATGGTTCGTCCGGGCGTCACCCTTCAAAACAAGGCGGTGATTCTGGTGGATGACATCGTCACCTCTGGAGCCACCATGCGTCGTTGTGTTGACGCTCTAACTTCACAGGGAGCTTTGGTCATTACCGTGCTGGCGTTGGCACACACTCCGGCCGGCAGACCTTTGACGGCGTAAATCGTCACTCGTCATCGGAAATGTGATATTTCGGCAAAGTGATTTCGAATCGGCGCCGCGCGGATCATCCACCACTCGTACCGTGCCGCCATGCAACTGCGCCGCCCATCGGGCGATTGACAGTCCAAGACCGGTTCCTCCCGATTCGGTACCTGGTCCCGTCTTGCCTTTGACGAATCGACGGAAGATATCGGACCGCGCTTCTTGGGGAATCTGCGAGCCGAAGTTGACGACATTCGTCACAATCGTGCCGAAATCCTTGTTTTCATGCGCTTCGATGAGCACCGCGGTATTGTCTGCGGAGTGTTTGAGCGCATTGGCGATGATATTGGTGAACAACTGGCGCAGACGATCCTGATCGCCTTCCATTTCGATGTCGTCGGGCACGTGGATTTCGATATTGTGGGCATGCCCGGCATCGGCGATTTCCAACGGTTCCACGGTTTCGTCGATGAAATCCGCGAAATTGAATTTATCGATCTGCAGGCTCGCCGCACCGGCTTCCATGCGGGACAAATCAAGCAGAAACGCGATCAGATCCGACAAACGGTGCGTTTGGTTGAGAATGCTTTCCAGATTCGATGGGGTCGGTTCCACAACGCCGTCGGCCATGTTCTCGACCATGGCCTGCAACGCGGATACAGGCGTACGCAGCTCGTGGCTCACATTGGCTACCATGTCCCGTCTCATCTGGTCGGCATGCTGCAGTTCCTCCGCCATCTCATTGAAAGACAAAGCCAGCTGTCCGACTTCGTCGCGGCTGTTGGCATCGACATGCACCCGGACGGTGTAGTCGCCGTCCGCCATAGCTTCCGCGGCATCCCGCATCTCGCGCAGGGGAGAGGTGAGTCCTCTAGAGAAGAAATAGGTGATGCCCAAAGCCACGGCAAGGGTGATCGGCATGGCTATCCACAGGCTCAATCCGACTTTGAGCAGGAACCAAGCCATGATGAATGCGATGATGGTGGAAATGGTGATCAGCACGCTCAATTCCATTTTGAGCGAAGAGAACAAACCAATAGGGCGTTCGGTATCCAACGGATTGACCGAACGCCCTGGTTTTGAATCAGTGGTACGCATACCACCAAATCTTAGCGCATCATACTATTCTTCCGGCGGTTCGAACGCGTAGCCTACGCCATGCACGGTTCGAATGGTCTTCGAACCCAGCTTGTGACGTAGCGCCTTGACATGCGAATCCACAGTACGGGTGCCGGACGCATCCACCCAATCCCACACTTCCTCGAGCAGCTTCTCGCGAGTGAGCACGGACTTCGGCTTGCGGGCCAAAGTGGCCAGCAAATCAAATTCCGTTGGGGTCAAATGCACCTGCTCCCCATTGACGGTGACGATACGCTGGGCCGGATCGATGACCAGAGAGCCGAAATCAAGCAGTTTCTCGTTTTCGGAGTTCTTGGCGATGACCTTCGCCCTGTCCACACGACGAAGTAGCGCCTTGCACCGGGCGATGAGCTCGCGCATGGAGAACGGCTTGGTCATGTAATCGTCGGCTCCGGCACCAAGACCGATGACCTTGTCGGCCTCGTCGTCTCGCGCCGTCAGAATCAGCACAGGCACAGGACGTTCAGCCACGATGCGCTTGGTGGCCTCAAGACCATCCATCACGGGCAGCATGATATCCATGATGACCAGATCCGGACGGAGTGTGGAAGCGGCCTGGACGGCGCTGGCGCCGTCGGAAGCCACGCGCGCGGTCCAACCCTCCGCAGTGATGCGCTGCGCGATGGCGGTGGCCAAGGTCGGTTCATCTTCGACCACCAGAACGGTACGTGGAATTACTGTGGATTGTGCTGATGAATTGAGCATAGCGTTCCGCCTTTCTCAGAGTTCCGGCTTCAAGAATACTGCTCCCAGTGCCGGAACGGTGATTTTCGCGGACCAATCACGGGAATGATACTCACCCTTGACCGCCTTGAAGGTGCCGTTGTGAATATCGGAACCGCCGTACTTCTTATCGTCCGTGGTCAGCACTTCGGTCCACTTGCCGCCCTTGGTGAGCGGAACCTGGTAATCCTCCCATGCCTCGCCCGAGAAGTTCACGACAACGACCATCTGCTCGCCATCCTTGCCGATACGCACGAAGCTGAGCGTGTTATGGTCGGCGTCATCGCTGGTCAGCCATTGGAATCCGGCAGGATCGAAGTCCTGGCTCCACAATGCGGGAGACGCCTTGTACAGGGTGTTCAGGTCGGCGACGAGCTTCTGTACGCCACGGTGGTCAGGCCAATTGAGAGCATCCCAATCCACCGAACCGTCATGATCCCATTCGCCGTACTGCGCCACCTCATTGCCCATGAAGGAGAGCTTTTTGCCCGGATGGGCCCACTGGTAGGCGAACAGCGCGCGCACGCCGGCATAGCGCTGCCAGTCATCGCCCGGCATCTTGCCGAACAGCGAGCCCTTGCCGTACACGACCTCGTCGTGGCTGATCGGCAGCACATAATGCTCCGAGTATGCGTACACCATGGAGAAGGTGATCTCGTTGTGGTGCCACTTACGGTTGATCGGCTCCTCGTGCAGATACTGCAGGGTGTCGTGCATCCAACCCATGTTCCACTTGAGGCCGAAGCCCAAACCGCCGGCATCGGTCGGTGCGGTGATGCCGGGATACGCGGTGGATTCCTCGGCGATCATCATGATGCCCGGATTGTTCTTGTACGCGGTCGCCGTGGCTTCCTTGAGGAAGTCGATGGCCTCGAGGTTCTCTCGTCCACCGTAGATGTTCGGATGCCACTGGCCCGGCTTGCGGCTGTAATCCAAGTACAGCATCGAGGAGACCGCGTCCACGCGCAGCGCGTCGATATGGTACTCGTCCAGCCAGAAGCAGGCGTTGGCCACCAGGAAGTTGCGCACTTCGCGGCGTCCGAAATTGAACACGTAGGTGCCCCAATCCGGATGCTCGCCACGGGTCGGGTCCGGATCCTCGTACAGAGGCGTGCCATCGAATCTGCCAAGGGCGAACGCGTCCTTCGGGAAATGCGCCGGAACCCAGTCCATGATTACGCCGATGCCGGCCTCGTGCATCTTCTCGACGAGATACTTGAAGTCGTCAGGGCCGCCAAGGCGCGAATCAATCGCGTAATAGCCGGTTACCTGATAACCCCACGAGCCGGAGAAGGGATGCTCGGCCAGCGGCATGAATTCCACATGGGTGAAACCTTCCTTCTGGACGTAGGGGACCAGCTTGTCGGCCAGTTCGCGATAGTTCTTCACATCCTTGCGCCAGCTAGAGGCATGGACCTCGTAGATGCTGACCGGACCGTTGTGCGGGTCGGTCTTGGCTCGCTGGTCCATCCAGTTCTCGTCATGCCACGCATGGACGGAGTCGACGACGATGGAACCGGTGCGCGGCGGAATCTCATGCGAACGCTCCATCGGATCGGCCTTCATGACCCATTCGTTGTTGGCGTTGAGGATCTCATACTTGTAAATCGTTCCCGCTTCGACACCAGGAATGAATAGCTCCCAGACTCCAGAGGAGCCCAGTTCACGCATGGCGTGGGTGCGTCCGTTCCAGCCGTTGAAATCTCCCACCACACGTACCGCATGGGCATTCGGAGCCCACACGGTGAATGCGGTGCCCACCAGCTGTTCGCCCTTGACGCCGTCATTGGAGCCCAACGGATCGTCATAGCGCAGCACGCGCGCTCCCAAAGCCTCCCAAAGGCGCTCATGGCGTCCCTCGCCAAACAGGTACATGTCCAAATCGCCGATGGTGGGCAGATAACGGTACGGGTCGTCGGACACCACGGTGGAACCGTCTTCATATTCGGTGCTGATGCGATAATCGGGCACGTCGAAGCCGTCATCGGTCTTGATGGCCGGAATGAGTGCCATGAAAACGCCATTGTGTTCATGCACCGCCTGAGTTCGGGCATTTTCGGTGATGATCGTCACGGATTTCGCCAACGGACGAAGCACGCGGATCGTGACGACATCCTCATGCTCGTCGGGACCGAGATGCCCGCCGAGCACCTCGTGTGGATTGTAGAACGTACCGTTGCTTACTGCATCCAGGTCGCCCTGTGCAACAGGAACGGCAACGCTATCTTCTTTGATCTTGGATTCTGTAGCCATGGGAAAAGTGTAAGCATGAAATGCTTGAAAATTGGCCCGTGTCGCGTCTTTTTGGTTTTGGCGGATTTTTTAGGCAAGTCCAACCCTGATGGCACAATAATTCGGGTTTTGTGTAAGCTTTTCACGGAGGATTCATGGGTTACAAGGTCGGCGACATGGTCGTCTATCCGCGTCACGGCGCAGCGAAGGTGGAGGCCATCACCGAGCGAACGGTCAAGGGTGTGACCCGAGAATATCTGCAGCTGTCGGTGCTGTCGTCCGACGGGCTGGTCATCAATGTTCCGGTGGAGAACGCCAAGAAAGTGGGTGTCCGAGACATCGTCGGCGCCAAGGAGGTCGCGAAGGTCTTCGAGATTCTGCGTACTCCGATCATCGAAAAGGAAATGAACTGGTCCCGCCGGTACAAGCTGAACGTTGAGAAGATCGCCACCGGCGATGTGAATAAAATCGCCGAAGTCGTGCGAGACCTCGCCCAGCGTGATGTCGACGAGCATGGGCTGTCCGCCGGTGAGAAGCGCATGCTCACCAAGGCTCGCAGCATCCTGACTTCCGAGATCGCGTTGTCGGAGCATCTTGATGAGAATGAGGCCCAGCGTCTGCTTGACGTGAACCTTGGTTATGAACCGCCGCGCCCTGGCGACGAGGATCATCACACCGAAGCTCCTGAAGAGGCGGCCATGGACACTTTGGCGCGCGTCGAGGCGGAGAACAAGAAGTCCAAGAAGAAGTAAGGGAATTTCCATGCGTATCGGTCAGGGATTTGACGCCCATCGATTCGCGTCCCATGATGCAGGCAAGCCGTTATGGCTTGCCTGTTTGCGTTGGGATGGTGACGGCATCGAAGGTGATTCGGACGGTGATGTCGCAGCCCATGCGTTGATTGACGCGTTGCTTTCCGCAGCCGGATTGGGTGATATAGGCATGCTTTTCGGTGTCGGTTCCGATTCCGCCGGTGCCGGCAAGCACGGCGACGAGATGCTCCGCGCGACGGTTGCGTATTTGCGTGCGCATGGCATGAGGCCGGTGAGCGCAAGCGTGGTCGTCGTGGCCAATCGTCCGAAAATCGGCAAGCGTCGTGACGAGGCGCAACAGGCGTTGAGCCATGCCATCGGCTGTGAAGTGTCGCTGACGGCCACCACTACCGACGGCATGGGATTCACCGGTTCGGGCGAGGGCATCGCGGCCATCGCCAGCGCCTTGGTGGAACCGATCGGCTGATACTTTCGCTACTTGCGGCGTGCCGATTCGATTATTTTGGCGACAATCCAGAACAGTGTGGAAATCGTCACGATGATGAAGCTTGGGGGAGCGGGGAACATGGCGGAAACCAACAGTCCACCCCAAATGGAGATCAAACAGATCACGGTGGAGACGACCATCGCGGCGAATGGGGACCGTGAGATGATGTTCGCAGTCGCGGCGGGCGTGACCACAAGAGCGAATATCAGCAATGTGCCCACGGCGGGCACCGCGATGGTGATCACACCGGCCATAATGGCCATGAAGCAGATGTTCATGAGATTCACCGGCACGCCTTTTGCCTGCGCCACCTGTTCATCAAGCGAGCTGAACAGCAGCGGTCGATAGATAACGGCCAAAACGGCCAGCAACAACACGTCGAAAACCGCAAACCCGACGATCTGCCCGTCCGTGATCGTCAGGATGGAGCCGAAAAGAATCGATTGCATCTGCTGCGAGGCGGAACTGGACAAGCGTGCGAAAAACAGACCCATGCCTGTGGCGAACGCCAATACGGTTCCTGTGGCGATTTCGCGTTGCGATGCCTTTTTGCCCAATGCGCCGATCACCAATGCTCCGCCGAGAGCGAACACGCCGAGACCGGCACTGACCGGCAGACCCAACAGCACGGCTCCGGTCGCTCCTGGCAGTCCGATGTGCGCCAGCGCATGCGCGGCGAACGTGGAATGACGGGCGATGGTGAAGTAACCCATCACTCCAGCGGCCAAGGCGATGCACAGGCCGGCGAGGAAAGCGTTTGTCATGAATGGCGCGGTCAGCGTGCCCATCCAATCCGGATCGAAGGAGAAAGCGGTTTCGTTCATGATCATGCCTCCTGCGAAATGCGGTTGTGTTGGTGGAATCTTGCGATTTCCTCCGGCGCGTGGGCGTCGACGTCAATGTCATCAGGCTCATCCTCGCTTGGAGTGACGAACATATCTCCTTGGGGAGTGGTGACCACCTGCACCGTGGTGCCATATAGATGGGTGAGCAGCTTCGAATCCAGCACCTCGTTCATCTTCGCATAATGCGGATGCCCGTCGAGCAGATATACGGCACCGGTGAGAATCGGCAGAAGCATGTTCAAATCGTGCGCCACTACTTGAATGGACATGCCGAGTTCTCGGTTGAGTTTGGCGAGCACGTGCACCGTGGCACGTTGGCTGGCCAGATCAAGATTGGCGAGCGGTTCATCCAACATGAGCAGTTGGGGGTCCGACACCAGCGCCTGCGCGATGGCGACGCGTTGCCGCAGGCTCCCGAGAGCTCCGACAGCCGGTATCTCGCCTTGTCCTGCATGTCGACGAATTCCAGCGCATTGCGTACTTTGTCTTTTTGCAGGCGGGTGATGGGATGAATGCCGAACCTTGCCCCGGTCAGGCCAAGCAGCACCGACTGTTCGGCGGTGATGTTCGATTCGATGTCGGATGCGTAGCTCTGCGGCACATACCCTATACGGTGATTCATGGCGCCGGCCGGCTTGCCGAGTACGGTTATGCCGCCGTGGGCGATGGGAATCAATCCGAGTTCGGCCTTCATCATGGTGGTTTTCCCGGTTCCGTTGGTGCCGACGATGGCTGTCACCGAGCCTTGCGGGATACGGAAGGTGCCATGCTGCCAGATGATGTGTCCGCCGCGTGAGACCCCTGCGTCGTCGAATTCGATACAGAATGATGCCTTGTCGTGCATGGCTCGCTCCCTTGAATAAGTCAACGATAGTATTCTCACAAACGGTGTTGACAATCATTCTCAATAAGAAGCATGCATGGACGATGAAAAGTCTCATGATGAATCCGCCTGGATCGTAACTGTTGCTGGGAAAAAGAATTCGCCATGTCGGGGAATTGCTCGACATCGGCGAATCGGGGGAGGGAGGATGACCGTGGCTTTATTTACCGGGGTCCGTCTGCCCTGTGTTGTCCGGCGTTGCGGCGTCGGAATCGGAGTCGGGATTGTCGTTCGACGGCTGCTCGCCATTCGATTCAGAGGGAGAGACGTCCGAATCTGATGATGTCGCATCATCTTTGGAGGAAACCGCCTCATTCATTTGCTTGATGAGCTGCGCGATCCATGAAATCAGGCTTTTGCTGTCGGCCGGCATCTGTTCCGTGACGTCGATGACCGGCACATCGGATTTGTGTGCGGTGCCGGTCAGAATATTTGTGGCATCATCCGCCTTCTGAACATTGTTGATCAGCATATCCACTTGATGCCCCTCCAGAATCTTCTGGAAGTCCTGGAGTTCCTTGGACGAGGGTTGCGAGCCTTCCGAGATGGACTGCGTGTAGCTTTCGGGAGTCTTATCGGATAGGCCCATGTCGCTGAGCAGATAATATGCGACCGGCTCGGTGGCTGCGTAGGAGACGTTCCTATGTGTATCGGAGAACTCTTTCATGCTTCTCTCGATTACTGTCTCGCGTCTGTTCCACGCCTTGAGTTTGTTTGTGAAGTATTTCTTTTGCTTGGGCATGATGCGGCTGTAGGTGTCGGCAAGCTCCTTCGCCATGGCGTTGCGTGCGTCGCTGGAGAACCAGAGATGGGGATTGTCTCCCTCAACGGCTCCGACCATTTGCGCGGCCGAAACGGAAACGGTGTCTCTTTCCAGGTTTTTTGTGGCCCAGGAGTCGTATCCCGCTCCGTTGGACACGACGACCTGTGCCTTCTGCAGGGTGTCGACAGCAGTGGTCTTCGGTTCGAACGTGTGGGCGTCCTCTGTTGTGGAGGACAGAATCGAGGTGACTTTGACGTGCACGCCGCCGATCTGCTCCGCCAAAGCCCCCCACTGGTTGACCGACGCCACCACGTTGATCGGGGTGGTCTGCTCCTTTGGTGTGTCGGGTGCCGTTGGTTGATCGGGCTCCGAAGAAGCGCCAAAGCAGGAAGCGGTGCCCAGCACCGTGCACAATGTGATTCCCGCGGCAAGGATGCGGAAAAATGGACGCTGGTGAGAGCGCATGTCGATTGCCTTCCTCTTGGGTCGTCCGTCGTTTCGGTCGCGTCCATCTCATATAGCACATGCGCGACTTACGACTGAAACCAAGATAGCCTACGATACTTGCAAATGCCAATACGACAAGCGACTTAGCGAGGAAGTGGACCACATGGGAACAAGGATTGATGGCAAAAAGGTGGCGGCACGGACCAAGGCGGACCTCGCCAAACGCGTGGAACTGCTGAAGGCGAGGGGAATCCAACCTGGGTTGGGTACCATTTTGGTCGGATCAGACCCCGGCTCCGTGAAATATGTCGCCGGCAAACATGCCGATTGCGCCGAAATCGGCGTGAATTCCATCAAGCGCGAGCTGCCTGAGAATGCGACGTTCGATCAGGTCGCCGATGCGGTCCGCCAGCTCAATGCGGATCCCGCCTGTACCGGATATATCGTGCAGTTGCCCTTGCCAAGGGGAATCGACGAGAACGCCATCATCGATCTGATCGATCCCAAGAAGGACGCCGACGGGATGCATCCGTATAATCTCGGCGAACTTGTGCTGCATGCCCGAGGAGACATTGCCACGCCGTTGCCATGCACGCCTCGCGGCGTGATCGAGCTGTTGCGCGCCTACGACATCGATTTGGATGGCAAGGAGGTGTGCGTGCTGGGCCGTGGCATCACCATCGGCCGTACCATTGGTCTGTTGTTGACTCGTAAGGCGGTCAACGCCACTGTCACGCTGTGCCATACGGGAACCAAGGATGTGCGTGAACACATGCGACGGGCCGATGTGATCGTCGCAGCCATGGGAGTGGCTGGTTTCGTCAAACCGGAAGACATCAAGGAAGGGTCGATTCTCGTCGACGTCGGAGTATCCCGCGTGTTCGACGAGGAATCCGGCCGATACAAGGTCAAGGGTGATGTCGATAAAGCCTGTTACGAGAAGGCTTTGGCATATACGCCGAATCCTGGAGGCGTAGGGCCGATGACGCGTGCCATGCTGTTGCAGAATGTCGTGGAGATGGCCGAACGTCAGTTGTGAGTTTCGCGATAGTGCTTTCGGGCGTGTCGTGACATGCGACACGCCCGATTTTTGTGCATGGCTTCTTGTAGACTTTCGCCTTGTGTGTATTTGCGCACACGTATAACTGAAGAACGATTTTATCCATCCACTATTTTGTAAGAAACCACATTAATGGCAGAGAACAATAACGAAGTCGCCAAGGTCGCCATCAACGACATCGGCACCGAAGAGGACTTCATCAAGGCAGTCGATTCCACCATCAAGAACTTCGATGATGGTGATCTGGTCGAAGGTACCGTCGTCAAGGTCGATCATGACGAGGTCCTGCTCGACATCGGCTACAAGACCGAGGGTGTCATCCCCTCCCGCGAGCTTTCCATCAAGAAGGACGTTGATCCTGACGAAGTCGTCGAGGTCGGCGACACCATTGAGGCCCTTGTCGTCACCAAGGAAGACAAGGAAGGCCGTCTGATTCTGTCCAAGAAGCGTGCACAGTACGAGCGCGCTTGGGGCGACATCGAGAAGATCAAGGAAGCCGATGGCGTTGTCGAAGGCACTGTCATCGAAGCTGTCAAGGGTGGCCTCATCGTCGACATCGGTCTGCGTGGCTTCCTGCCGGCATCTCTCGTCGAGATGCGTCGTGTCCGCGATCTGTCCCCGTACATCGGCCAGAAGATCAAGGCCAAGATCCTCGAGCTCGACAAGAACCGCAACAACGTGGTCCTCTCCCGTCGCCAGTACCTCGAGGAGACCCAGTCCGAAGTGCGCGAGACCTTCCTGTCCCAGCTTAAGAAGGGCCAGATCCGTGAAGGCGTCGTGTCCTCCATCGTCAACTTCGGCGCGTTCGTCGATCTGGGCGGTGTTGACGGCCTGATCCACGTTTCCGAGCTGTCTTGGAAGCACATCGATCACCCGTCCGAGGTTGTCAAGGTCGGAGACAAGGTCACCGTCGAGGTGCTTGACGTTGATCTCGATCGTGAGCGCATCTCCCTGTCCCTCAAGGCCACCCAGGAAGATCCGTGGCAGCGCTTCGCCCGCACCCACGTTCCTGGCCAGATCGTCAAGGGCAAGGTCACCAAGATCGTTCAGTTCGGTGTCTTCATCTCCGTCGAAGACGGCATCGAAGGCCTCGTGCATATCTCCGAGCTGGCCAACCGCCATGTGGAGAACCCGGAGACCGTCGTCAAGCCGGGCGAGGAAGTCTTCGTCAAGGTGATTGACGTCGATCTCGACCGTCGCCGCATCTCCCTGTCCCTCAAGCAGGCCAACGACTCCGTTGATCCGGCTTCCGAGGACTTCGATCCGGCTCTGTACGGCATGCCGGCAGAGTACGACGAGCAGGGCAACTACAAGTATCCGGAAGGCTTCGACCCGGCAACCAACGAGTGGATCGCTGGTTACGAGAAGCAGCGTGAGGAGTGGGAGTCCCAGTACGCCACCGCTCACGATCTGTGGGAGCAGCATAAGGAATTTGTGGCCAAGGAGCTCGAGAACGCTGAAGCTTCCGCCGCTGAAGATGGCCAGGCTCCGAAGGAAGAGAAGGTCGAAGAGGTGTCTTCCAACTACTCCTCCGAGAACACTTCCGCCGGCACCCTCGCCGACTCCGACCAGCTCGCCGCTCTGCGCGACCAGCTGCTCGGCAAGTGATTGTATCCTGAGCTAGGATCCAATCCAGCTCAGGCTAGATTTTAGAAAAGACCCCGTTCCTGATTCAGGTTCGGGGGTCTTTTCGTATGTGCATGGCAAGCGCGCATGCGAAGCGCATTACAATGGCGGTTGTGGTGATTCGAATAGGATTGACCGGCGGCATAGCGGCTGGCAAAAGCACGGTATCCGCAAGACTGCGTGAGCTTGGTGCAGTACTTGTCGATTATGATCTGCTTGCGCGTCAAGTGGTGGAACCAGGCAGCATCGGCCTCAGCGTATAGTGGAATGTTTCGGCTCCGATGCTTTGACCGATCGAGGCGAGCTCAATCGAGCGTGGATGGCAGAGCATGTGTTTTCCGGCGCTGATGCGGAACGAAAAACGCAAGATGCTGGACGGAATTGAGCATCCACTGATTTATGAACTTGCAGTGCAACTCGAACATGAGGCTGTTGAAGTTGATTGCCAAGCAGTAGTGGTGCATGACATACCGTTACTCGCCGAAGTAATTGACAGCATTCCTTTTGAATTCGACCATATCGTAACTGTTGAAGCGCCTGAACAGGTGAGGGTCAGCAGAATGATGTCAACGCGAGGCATGAGCGAAAGCCAGGCATGGAATCGTGTGAACCATCAATCCAGCGTGGAACGGCGTCTTGCCATTGCCGATGAGATCATCGATTCCACACAGTCATTGGAACAAATGTTCGAGCATATTGATATGCTAATGCAACAATGCGCACGGAAGCGAGGTAGGTATGGGATTCAATATTGAACGCACGAACAAGCCGTTTGTGGTCAAATCGCCATATAAGCCGAGCGGCGACCAGCCTAAAGCGATTGAAGAGCTTGCGGAACGCATTGAAAACGGTGAGAACGATGTGGTGCTCATGGGCGCCACCGGAACTGGCAAAACCGCCACCACGGCATGGCTTATTGAACGTCTGCAACGCCCGACGTGATCATCGAACCGAATAAAACGTTGGCAGCGCAGCTGTGCGCCGAGTTCCGTGAACTCATGCCAGACAATGCGGTGAGCTATTTCGTTTCGTACTACGACTACTACCAGCCGGAAGCCTATATTCCGCAAACCGATACGTATATCGAAAAGGATTCCAACATCAATGACGACGTGGAACGCTTCGCCATGCGGCCACGGCGAACCTGCTGACGCGTCGTGATTGCGTGGTCGTGGCAACGGTTTCCTGTATTTACGGCCTTGGTACGCCGGAAGAATATGCCGGGCGTATGCTGTTTCTCGAGGAAGGCCAGCAGATCGACCGTGACGACTTGCTGCGTACTTTCGTCGCCATGCAGTACAAGCGCAACGATATCGCCTTCACCAGAGGTACTTTCCGTGTGCGCGGCGATACCGTCGAAATCATTCCCGTATATGAGGAACTGGCCATCCGTATTGAATTCTTCGGTGATGAAATCGACCGTATTTCAACCCTGCATCCACTTACCGGAGATGTGATCGGGCGTCAATCGCAAGTCCATATTTTCCCCGCATCGCACTATGTGGCAGGGCCGCAACGTATGGAGCGAGCGTTGTCTACCATTCAGCAGGAACTTGATCAACGTACCGCCGAATTGCGCAAACAAGGCAAGGAACTTGAGGCGCAGCGTCTTACCATGCGTACCACATACGATTTGGAGATGCTTTCCCAGGTCGGCGTATGTCCGGAGTGGAAAACTACTCAAGACATTTCGATGGCCGTGAGCCGGGCACGCCGCCGCATACGTTATTGGATTCTTTCCTGACGATTTCCTACTCGTCATTGACGAATCGCATGTTACCGTGCCGCAGATCGGCGCCATGTACGAAGGCGATGCCAGTCGCAAACGCACGTTGGTCGAACATGGCTTCCGTCTGCCTTCGGCGATGGACAACCGACCGCTCAAATGGCCGGAATTCCTTGAGCGCGTCGGCCAGACGGTCTACCTTTCCGCCACTCCTGGCGATTATGAGCTTGGCTTGAGTGACGGTGTGGTCGAACAGATTATTCGACCGACAGGATTGGTCGATCCGCAAATCGATGTGCGCCCGGTTGACGGGCAGATCGATGATCTGCTTGCTGAGATCAAGGACCGTGTGAATAGAAACGAGCGTGCGCTCGTCACCACGCTCACTAAGAAGATGGCTGAGGATCTGACGGATTATCTTCTGGAGCGTGGCATCAAAGTCGAATACCTGCACTCCGATGTGGACACCCTGCGACGTGTCGAATTGCTGCGCGAACTGCGCGAAGGCAAAATCGACGTCATCGTCGGCATCAACCTATTGCGTGAGGGTCTTGATTTGCCGGAAGTATCGTTGGTTGCGATCCTTGACGCGGACAAGGAAGGTTTCCTGCGTTCCTATCGTTCCCTCATCCAGACGATTGGTCGTGCCGCGAGAAATGTGTCCGGAACCGTCATCATGTATGCCGATGACATTACCGATGCCATGCATAAAGCCATTGATGAAACCAATCGTCGCCGCGACATCCAAATCGCATATAACAAAGAGCATGGCATCGATCCGAAGCCGTTAATCAAGAAAATCAGCGACGTCAACGACATGCTCGCCAAGGAAGATGTCGATACGCAGACGTTGCTCGGTACCGGCTACCGTAATGAAGGCAAAGCCGGCAACTCGCATCTTGGCGTGCCTGCTACCAGCAAGGAGGAATCTGACAGACGGCATGAGGAGATTCTCAAGGCCGGATTGCCCGCGCAGGATCTAGCTGATCTCATTCGACAACTGTCCGAGCAGATGCATGCCGCCGCCGAACAACTGCAATTCGAGCTTGCGGCTCGTTTGCGTGACGAGATCCGTGACCTGAAAAAGGAACTTCGGCAGATGACGGAGGCGAGCAAATAGTTCTCGACCGGTCATACGGCATCCGTACCATAGTGGATTATGGCTGAAACACCACTTGTTTTTGAAATCGCCACGTTTGCGGTGCTTGCCGTCTTCTTCGTGGTGGACCTGTTCATCATCGGGCGCAAGCCGCATGTGCCCTCCACCAAGGAATGCGTGCAGCATATCGCGTTCTTCGTGGTCATGGCGTTGATCTTCGGCGGACTCATGTGGTTCTTCGCCGGCTCGAAGCCTGCCATCGAGTTCTACTCAGGTTGGCTGACCGAATATTCGCTGAGCATAGACAACCTGTTCGTGTTTGTCATTATCATGTCGAATTTCGCGGTGCCGAAGGAACTACAGAAATTCGTGCTGTCAGTCGGCATCACCGTCGCGCTCGTACTGCGAGGCATGTTCATTTTGGTGGGCGCTGCCATCATCTCGCGCTTCACTTGGGTGTTCTTCCTATTCGGCGCGTTCCTCATCGTCACGGCCATCAAACTCGTCGCCGGGGGAGACGAGGACGAGGAATACCATGAGAACGCGTTGATTCACGCACTGCGCAAGGTCATCAAGATCACCGATGAATACGACGGCGAAAAGCTGCGTACTATCAAGAACGGTGTGAAGCATTGGACCCCGATGCTCATCGTGTTCCTGACCATCGGCACCACCGACGTGATGTTCGCTTTCGATTCGATCCCCGCCATTTTCGGCCTGACCAAAGATCCGTTCATCGTGTTCACGTCCAACGTGTTCGCATTGCTCGGTCTGCAGCAGCTGTACTTCCTGCTCGGAGAGCTGCTTGACAAGCTCGTCTATCTTCCGCTGGGCCTGTCCGTGGTGCTGGGCTTCATCGGCGTCAAACTCATCATGGAGGCCCTGCATGGCAATTCGCTGCCGTTCCTCAATGGCGGCCAGCCGATTTCCTGGGTTCCGGAAGTGCCCACATGGCTGTCGCTTGTCGTGATCGTTCTTGCGATCGGCGGTTCCGCTTTGGCAAGTGTTATTAAGATGCGCACCATGAAAGCGAACGAAAAGTGACAGTCCGGCAAACGTTGGGAGAATAGAGCTTTTCTATTCTCCTACGAAATTGTGAGCGCTCACAACACACCTAGTTCTGAGGTGGAAGTGGGCGCTTTTTGCTAGTAAGCTATGCCATTGGAAACAGGGTCGTCAGATCCAAAATCAATATCAACAAGAATAGGCAGGCATTCATGCGTAAAGCCAAGATCGTAGATACCATCGGTCCCGCTACCGAGTCCCTGGAAGGCATCACCAGCCTTGTCGAAGCAGGTATGGACGTCGCTCGTCTGAACCGCTCCCACGGCACTCCGGAAGACCACCTCAAGGTCTACAACAACCTCCGTGCCGCCGCCAAGGCCACTGGCCGCAACGTCGCAGCCCTGGTTGACCTGCAGGGTCCGAAGATCCGCTGCGGTTGGTTCAAGAAGAACGCCGACGGCGAGGACAAGGTCCAGCTGACCGAAGGCCAGGAGTTCGTCATCACCACTGATGACATCGAAGGCGACGAGCACATCACCTCCACCACCTTCAAGGGTCTCCCGGGCGACTGCCATGCAGGCGATCCGATCCTCATCGACGACGGCAAGGTCCGCCTCGAGGTCACCAAGGTCGAAGGCAACAACGTGTACACCAAGGTTGTCGTTGCCGGACCGGTCTCCAGCCACAAGGGCATCAACCTTCCGGGCGTCGCCGTGTCTCTGCCGGCTCTGACCGAGAAGGACGAAGAGGATCTGCGCTGGGCCATCCGCACCGGCGCCGACATCATTGCCATGTCCTTCGTGCGCTTCGCCACCGACATCGATCGCGCCCATGAGATCATGGACGAGGAAGGCCGCCGTATCCCGGTCGTCGCCAAGATCGAGAAGCCGCAGGCCCTCGAGAACCTCGAGGAGATCGTCAAGGCGTTCGACGGCATCATGGTCGCACGTGGCGATATGGCCGTCGAGTGCCCGCTGGAAGAGGTCCCGCTGGCCACCAAGCGCTGCATCGAGCTGGCTCGTCAGTACGCCAAGCCGGTCATCGTGGCCACCGAAGTCCTCGGCTCCATGGTCAGCTCCCCGGTCCCGACCCGTGCAGAGGCATCCGACTGCGCCAACGCCGTCCTCGACGGTGCCGACGCCACCATGACCTCCAACGAGACCGCCGTCGGCAAGTACCCGGCAGTCACCGTGAACACCATGAGCCGCATCTCCACCTTCGCCACCGAGCATGGTTTCGACCGCATCCCGGAGCTGAAGAACCTGGATATGTCCTCCACCGGTGCCGTCTCTTCCGCCGCCGTCGACCTGGCCGACAAGCTCAACGCCAAGGCCATCGTCGCCTACACCCAGACCGGTTCCACCGTGCACCGCGTGTCCCGTGAACGTCCGGCCACCCCGATCTACGGCATCACCAACAATGAGCACACCTTCCACTGGCTGGCCCTGTCTTGGGGCACCGAGTCCTTCCTGGTCGACGAGGATTACCATGACAAGTCCCGCAAGGACCTCATGGTTTTCACCGACAAGGTCCTCAAGGACGCCGGCAAGGTCTCCGATGGCGACAAGATCGTCGTGCTGAGCTCCGCCCAGGGCGAACACCAGCCGGGTCGCACCGATTCCATCTACGTCCACACCGTTGGTGCCTGCGACTGAGATTTGAATCGTCGCGTTAAACGCTGATTCCATAATCCTCCCATTGGTTCCCGATGGGAGGATTATTGTTTTACGCGATGTCCCCGAATGATGACAACGCCGAGATTTGGCGCAAATCGCAATCATGTGGTATTCTTCCAGAGTTGCGTGCAAGCCCTCGTATCCCAATTGGTAGAGGAAGCAGCCTCAAAATCTGCGCAGTGTGGGTTCGAGTCCCACCGAGGGCACGTAAGAAATCAATATCAATCCAGGCCCGGGTTGGGGCATGTTAGGCCGGCTTTGGGTGTGACAGTGGAAAGAGACCGACATGGCTGCAGAGAAGACCACGGAACCGGACGAAGTACTCACTGATGAGGAGCTCCAAGCTGCTGCGGCTCCCGAGCCGGATTCTGCCAATAATAACGAGGCACACAAGCGCACCGTCGTCGTTGCCGAAGACGAATCCGTGAACCGCATGGATTTGGTCGCCATGCTTGAGGATAACGGCTATGAGGTCGTCGGAGAGGCCGCCAACGGTGAGGAAGCCGTTGAACTGACCCGTAAGTTCCGCCCGAGCGTGGTGTGCATGGATGTCAAGATGCCTCGCATGGATGGCATCGAGGCCGCTGGCATCATCTGTGATGAGAACATCGCTCCGGTCGTCATGCTGACGGCATTCTCCCAGTCTGATTTGGTCAAAAAGGCCACGGGCGCTGGCGCCATGGCGTATGTCACCAAGCCGTATGAGGAATCCAAGCTGCTGCCGGCTTTGGAAGTCGCCATGGGCCGTTTCGCCGAAATCAACGATCTGCTTGACAATGTCGAACGTAGCGAGTCCAAACTGCAGGAAACCGAGGAACAGCTGAAGAAGGCCGAAGAGCAGCTGAAGAAGGCCGAAGAAACGCTGGAGGAGCGCAAGCTCGTCGACCGCGCCAAGGGCCTGCTGATGGACAAGGCGGACTTCTCCGAACAGGGCGCTTTCCGTTGGATTCAGAAGACCTCCATGGACCAGCGCATTCCGAAGAAGCGTCTGGCCATGGCCATCATCGCCAAGTATGGCGAACAGAAGTCGGAAGCAGAGGATGAGCGCTAACACACCAACTGTGGAAGGCACTTCACGCGGAACGCTATTGGTCGTTGACGGCCATTCTTTGGCGTTCCGCGCTTTTTTTGCCTTACCCGTAGAGAATTTCAGTACATCATCAGGTCAGGCCACCAACGCGGTCTGGGGATTCGCCACCATGCTTTCGCAGGTGATCGATGCCGAACATCCAGACCATCTTGCCGTCGCATTCGATGTGAAGGGCGGCACGTTCCGCAACCAGATGCTGCCGCAGTACAAAGGAACTCGCGACGCGGCCCCCGAGGAACTGCTCAGCCAGCTGCCATTAATCCAGCAGATGCTGACGGCCTTGGGCGTCACATACATCGAAAAACCCGGTTACGAAGGTGACGATGTGATCGGCACGCTCGCCAGCATGGGCGACCAGGCAGGCTACCGCACATTGGTGCTGTCCGGCGACCGTGATGCTTTCCAGCTGATCAACGACGACATCACCGTGCTGTATCCCGGCCACCATTTCAAAGACCTCAAACATATGACCCCGGATGCCGTGCAGGAGAAATATCATGTCTCTCCCGCGCAATACCCGGATCTGGCCGCCTTGCGCGGAGAAACCGCTGACAACATCCCCGGCGTTCCCGGAGTCGGCGACGGATTCGCGGCCAAATGGATCAACCAGTACGGCGGACTTGAGCAGATCATCGAACACGCCGACGAGATCAGCGGCAAAAAAGGCGAAGCCCTGCGCGAAAACATCGAACAGGTCAAACTGAACCGTTCCGTGAACGCTTTGGTTCGTGACCTTGATCTTGGCGTGTCGGTATCCGACCTGACATTTGGACAAGTCGACGCTGGTCAACTCGACGATCTATTCACCAAGCTCGAATTCGGTGTTCGGACCAAGAATCGCGTGCTCAAAACGTTCAATGCGGACAAACCATCCGGGGACGTGCACGAATCCAGCAAGCTCGGGCTGCCACATGTCGAAGACGTCAACGATCCGCATGTGGTGGAGACATGGGTCCAAAACCAATTTCCCCGTGGTGCAGGAACATCTGCACGAACGCCATGAACGCTCCTCCAACGACATTCCGGAATTCGGCTTCGAAATCGATTCTTCGACCCGTTGCACGGACAAGGTGAAACAGTCCTGGACGCTTTACGCCGAAGGCACGAGCAAACCCGGAGAAGCCTCTCTTTCGGCATTGATGATCGCCGTGCACGGCGAAGCCATTCGCATCGACGTATTCAGTCCGGATATGGTGCAATGCCTGCAAAGGCTGTTCGACCGCTATCACCATTCCATGGTCGTGCACGGTTACAAAGAACATGCGCATCTGCTGGGCAGCATCGGCGTGGAACTTCCGGAACCATTGTTCGACACCAAGCTCGCCGGATATCTTGTCCACCCGGATTTCCACGCGGATACGCTGGAACAGGCTGCGGCCCATTTCCTTGATCTGCACATCGAAGCACAAGCCGAAGCCGCGACACAGGGGACCTTGGACTTCGACGAGCCTGAGGAAAACGATTCCAAGAACGACGAGCTGATACTCACCCGCACCGCAATCGTGGGGCTTTTGGCCGAATATTTGGCCGGTGTGCTGGATAAGCGCGAACAATTCGGTCTCCTCAAATCCATTGAGCTTCCGGTCTCTCAGGTCCTGCATGGCATGGAACAGGTCGGCGCCCAAGTGGATATGACACGTCTGGTGCAGATGCGCGACCAACTTGCCGCCGACGCTGCCCAGGCACAGGAAACGGCGTGGCAGTTCGCGGGGGAGCAGGTGAACCTGCAAAGCCCCAAACAGCTGCAGAAGATCCTGTTCGAAGACATGGGATTGAAACCGACGAAAAAAAACCAAGTCCGGTTCATACACCACCAATGCCGCGGCATTGCAGACCTTGCGTGACCGCTCGTACGATAACGACCGCGCATGCCAGTTCCTTGACGCGTTGCTGATGCATCGTGAAAAGAACAAGCTCAAGCAGATCGTGCAGACGTTGATCGACGCCACAAACCGTCATGACGGTCGCATCCACACCACTTTCGAACAGACGGTGGCAGCCACCGGACGATTGAGCTCCGTCGATCCAAACCTGCAGAACATTCCGAACCGGGATCCCGCAGGTCGTGAGATTCGATCCGCGTTCGTGCCGGGAGAGGGCTTCGAATCGTTGCTGAGCTCCGACTACTCGCAGGTCGAACTGCGCATCATGGCCGACCTTTCCGGTGATGAGGCGTTGATAGAGGCCTTCCGCTCCGGCAAGGACTTCCATAAGTATGTGGCCAGCTTGGTCTACGGCATTCCCGTTGACGACATCACGTCCGATCAGCGTAGCCACGTCAAGGCGATGAGCTATGGACTTGCCTACGGTCTGAGCACGTATGGACTTGCCCAGCAGCTCAAGATCAAGCCCAAAGAAGCCGAATCGCTGAAAAACCAGTATTTCGCCACTTTTTGGCAAAGTTCATGAATACCTTGAATCGCTTGTCTCGTCCGCACGCGAAAAAGGATATACCGAAACCATTTTCGGAAGGCGCAGGTATTTTCCCGGTCTCAAATCGCCGAACCGTGCCGTGAGGGACGCGGCCGAACGCGCCGCGTTGAACGCGCCTATCCAAGGCTCGGCGGCGGACATCATGAAAATCGCCATGATTCGTGCGTATGACGCACTGCAGGAAGCGAACCTTGGAAGTCGCCTCATACTGCAGATTCATGATGAACTTGTGGTGGAGATCGCGCCCGGTGAGGAGAAGCAGGCCACCGCGCTGGTGAAGGATGCCATGGAGCATGCCGTCACCACGGCCGTTCCGTTGGACGTATCGACGGGCATCGGTTCCGATTGGCAATTGGCGGCCCACTGATTCGTTCCCGTCGGATAATCGAAGGCTGATTAAAAAAGAAAGAAGGAAGATTGTGGCAACGTTGAAGCAGGTCGTGGATGTGCTTGAAACGCTGTATCCGCTGCGATACGCGGAACAATGGGATGAGCCGGGACTCATCGTGGGAGACCTTCGCCACGACGTGCGCAACATCGCGTTCGCGGCGGACCCATCCATGGCGGTGATCGACCAGGCTATCGCCGGAGGCATCGACCTGCTGATCTGCCACCATCCGCTGTTCTTCCGTTCCGTGCATGCGGTCTCCGGACTAGGATTCCGTGGTGAGATCGTCCGGAAGCTCAACCTCGCCGGTTGCGCGCTGTGGGTTGGGCACACCAATGCCGATGCCTCCTACCGAGGAGTCGGCATGGCCGCCGCCGACGCGTTCGGCCTGATCGAACAGCGTCCGCTGGTACCCATCGAAGATCCGAAAGCCGAACATCCGGTCGGATTGGGCCGTGTCGGCCGGTTGCAGGAGCCGATCGCATTGCGTGATTTCGCCCGTCGTGTGGCCGACGCGCTGCCATACACCGAACTTGGCGTGCAGGTGTGCGGCGACCTTGACGCGACGATCGGCACGGTGGCGGTATTGCCGGGCTCGGGCGATTCCCTGTTCGATGAAGTGCGTGCCGCAGGCGCGATGTGTATGTGACCAGCGATCTGCGCCATCATCCGGTGACCGATGCCATCGAGCAGGCGCGCTATGAGGCGTCCATGCGTGCCGCGGATATCGAACTCGGCCGAGGCGACGCCACTGTTCGTCCGATGTTCGTCAACACGCCACACAGCGCCATCGAATCCATATGGTTCCAATACGCCATGGGCGATGTGCCTCGTGCCGTATCTGAGGCGACCGGAGACATCCCCACCGTCCGCTGGATTTCCATGAACACCGATCCCTGGAATCTGGTACTGCCGTCCTGCGGGCAGGAACGCTGAACGACGATGTCCGATACGACCAGCATGGATATGTCGCTGAACGAATCCAGCGATGGCGTGGACATGACCAGACCGGCCACAGTACTCAGCAGGGAGCACGTGTATCAAGGCGCGATTTTCGGCGTGGAGGACATGCGTATCGCGTTGCAGACACGAGACGGCGGACAAACCGTGATCCGCAGACAGGTGATGCGGCACGCGCCCTGTGTGGTCATGCTGGTGCATGACTGCGCGCAGGATTTGTACTTGGTCGAACGAGAATACCGTGTCGGCTGCGACGCCTTCGCCTACGGTCTGCCGGCAGGACTCATCGATGACGGGGAAGACGTCGATGCGGCCGCATTGCGTGAGCTGCGCGAAGAGACCGGCGTCGAGCCAATCGACGAAAACAGTTGCGATATCGACCATGTCGGGCAATTCTATTCATCCGAGGGCATGACCGACGAACTGGCCAACATCATGGTGATGCACCTGCGCCACTGGCAGGCCGTCGAACGGCATTTCGACGCCGACGAGCATGTCGAATCTGCTTGGATCCCGTGGAAGCAGCTACGAGACACGCACATCACGGCCTCCAATTCGGAGATCGCCATTTTGCATGAGCAAATTCGCAGAATGCGGCAACAATAGCGGCCTGCAGGTTTCGAATTGTAAAAACAATCGCCGGAATAAACGAAATAACGAATTCAACTCGCAAAACGTGCGATACTTGAATTATGCAAATCAGACCTGGATCGATGTATCCACTCGGTGCGAGCTACGACGGCGCCGGCGTGAATTTCGCCCTCTTCTCTCAAGTGGCCCAGAAAGTCGAGCTTTGTCTTTTCGATGAGGAAGACCGTGAGACCCGAGTGGAAATGACGGAGCAGAACTCCTACGTATGGCATAATTATCTGCCGGGAATACAACCCGGGCAACGGTACGGCTATCGTGTGTACGGTCCGTATGATCCAGCAAAGGGCCTGCGGTGCAACCCGAACAAGTTGCTGCTCGACCCGTACGCAAAAGCCATCGAGGGAAACATCGACGGTGACGAAAGCCTCTATTCGTATTGGTTCAAAAGCCCTGAGGACGTAACCAGCATGAATACGCTGGATTCCGCGCCGCATACCATGAAATCGGCCGTGGTCAATCCGTATTTCGACTGGGGCAACGACCAACATCCGAACATCTCCTACCATGATTCGGTAATCTACGAAGCCCATGTGCGTGGCATGACCAATCTCAACCTGGACGTGCCGCCGGACATCCGTGGAACCTACGCGGGCCTCGCATATCCATCGGTCATCGAATATCTGAGGAAGCTCGGCGTCACCGCCATCGAACTTATGCCGATCCACCAGTTCGTCAACGACAGCTTCCTGCAGGAAAAAGGCCTGAGCAACTACTGGGGCTACAACACCATCGGCTTCTTCGCGCCTCATAACGCGTACTCAAGCTCCGGACAACGCGGCGAGCAGGTCAACGAATTCAAATCCATGGTCAAGGCCTACCATCGCGCCGGCATGGAAGTGATCCTCGACGTGGTGTACAACCACACCGCCGAAGGCAACAACCTCGGCCCGACCCTAAGCTTCAAAGGCATCGACAACGGTGCCTACTACCGTCTGGTCGACAACGACCGACGCCACTACTTCGACACGACCGGCACCGGCAACTCCCTGCTGATGCGCTCGCCGCACGCGCTGCAGCTCATCACGGACAGCCTGCGCTACTGGGTCACCGAAATGCATGTCGATGGTTTCCGATTCGATCTTGCGGCCACGCTGGCCCGCCAATTCCAGGAAGTCGACAAGCTGTCCGCCTTCTTCGACATCGTCGAACAGGATCCGGTCATCTCCCGTGTCAAGCTCATCGCCGAACCTTGGGATTTGGGTTCCGGCGGCTATCAGGTGGGCGGCTTCCCGTCCAGCTGGTCCGAATGGAACGGCCGCTACCGTGATTGCGTGCGTGACTTCTGGCGTTCGCAACCATCGACGCTACCGGAATTCGCCAGCCGTCTGATGGGCAGCTCCGACCTATATCAGATGAACGGCCGCCGTCCGGTGGCTTCCGTGAACTTCATCACCGCACATGATGGCTTCACCATGAACGATTTGGTGAGCTACAACGAGAAGCATAACGACGCCAACGGCGAAGGCAATAGGGATGGCGAAAGCAACAACCGTTCCTGGAACTGCGGTGTCGAAGGCCCGACCACCATCAAGGACGTCAACGACCTGCGGCAACAGCAGATGCGCAACATGTTCGCGACGCTGCTGTGCAGTCAGGGCATTCCGATGATCTGCGGCGGCGATGAGGTGGCACGCACGCAACAGGGCAACAACAATGCCTATTGCCAGGACAACGCCATTTCATGGACCAATTGGGATCTTGACGATAGTCAGAAGGATCTGCTTGAGTTCGTTTCGAAGCTGATCCATCTGCGACTCGAGCACCCGGTGCTCCACCGGCGTCGTTTCTTCACCGGCCGCGAGCCAGGAGACCCGGACGATAAGATTCCGCAGGTCGAATGGATGGACCACACCGGTTCCATCATGGACATGGAAGATTGGTCCAACACCCACGCGTTCTCGGTGATGATCTATCTGAACGGTTCCGATATTCCGGAAGCCGACTGGTATGGCAACCAGATGGTGGACAATAACTTCATCCTGATTTTCAACGCGCATTACGAGCCGATTATGTTCACCTTGCCGGACGAGCGGTATGGCAAGAAATGGCGTCTGGTCGTCGACACGCATAATCCGAAGGGTCCGGAACTCAACTATGAGGCCGGCTTCGCGATCACGGCGCAGTCGAGAAGCTTCCTGTTGCTGATGAGCGATAGAAAGCCCACCACAAAGAACTACGATTTCTGATAGCCATGAGAACAGGCGAGGTGCCATCCGTACGGGTGACACCTCGCCGTATTGTTTGTGGACTGTGCTCGTGAACCGTTACGAGAATTAGACTTCCGACGAGAGTCGGGAAACGGTTCCAGGAACGGTTTCGCTGACCTCCGCAAGATCCTCGACGGATTCTGGCCGCTTGGTTTGCGCCAGAATAAGCTGCGTCTGCACACGATCGGATTCGATGGCCGCAATCTGCCGTGAAAAGATGATGAACCAGCCCAGAAACATCATGCCGGCAAGAGCCTCGACGTTCGTCAACGTGTTACGCCCCGCCAACCACTGGAACCCGGCAAGAGCCCCGATCACGATAGCTAGGTCTGAAATCACATATACTACTTTTGAAAGCTGCGGGGCCAGCCAAGGCAGCGCGATCATCAGCACGCTCATCAGGCAGGGAAGACCGCGGGCGAATACGTTGTGCAGAATCGGATGCGGCGTGTAACGGAACATGCCGATGCCGATGAAGGCGATGCCTGCGAGCGTCAGCATGGTCGATAGCAGAAGAATCCGCGCCTTGAAGTGTTTGGGAGCTTCTTTTTCATCGTTTGCAGACAGATACTGCATCTGCAGACGGTGCGTGGTGATGAGCTCCGAAATCGCGAAATAGCTGATGATGACGATGCAGACGCCGGCCAACATCAATGTCGAATTGAACATACGAGCAGCAAAAGTGGTTCGATCGCCCAATTGGGAGAAATTGTTGTTGTACCAGTATGGATCATCGGACGTCAATCCTGCGATGCTGACACCGGAAACCACGAAGAACGGCAACAAGGATGCGATGGTCTTGGCATTCATGAGTTCCGCCTGTACGAACGTGACATAGCCTACGACCCCCGAGATCGCGGCGCAGAGTGCAGTCAGATAGCCTTTTAACGTGCGCAACCCCATCATGTTGCTGGCAATGGAAAGCAGCATGAACGCCGTGACGAAAATGGTCGACGCGTAGACCACGGACAAAGCGAGTATCTCGAAGATACGGCGAATAGGAATGGTCCAGCCATGTTTCAACGTCATCGACCTGGAGTTGCGCGCATACCCCAAGGTGAACGAGATGACTCCACATCCCGCGGTGATTCCGGCACACACGGTGAACAGGCGTTGGGTGACACGCCAGATGGCGGGAGCGAATTGCAGATATAGGTCCATGGCGATCCATGCAAGAGTGGCGCATGCCATGAAGGAAATGATGCCTGAAGCCTCGGCTTGCTGATGACGTCCCATGCGCGTTCCCTCCAGTATTTGCCATTCTAGCCTGTCGTTGTCCTACCATACGCTACAATGGAAACTCGTGTTCACCTGCACGTGCGGGAGTGCATGAACGGGCTGTAGCGCAGTTTGGTAGCGCGCTGCTTTGGGAGCAGAATGTCGCAGGTTCAAATCCTGTCAGCCCGACAAAAAGCCCGGAGTTCCAATGGTTTTGCCACTTGGAATTCCGGGCTCAATGATTGTGCGCACAAAAGAAACTCAGATGCCACGCATGTTGTAGTCGGCGCTCAGATCATTCATGGCATGCAGGATCTTGTATGTGTAGACCAACGGCCCGACGATGATCAACGTGCCGAGAACGCTCCATAGCCAGTATGTCGCGGCCGTCACGGTCACCGGCAAATGCCGGGCGGCCTGTTCGGTGCCGATTCGAGCGCTGAGACGATGGTTCCAGACAAGCCAGCCGATGCCGAAAGTCAGCCAGCCGACAATGAAGAACATGAGGCAATAGTGCATGGTGCGCTTGCCGTCGCGACGCGTGGCGATCAGGTTCAAGGTTTCCCCAACCTCACTCATCTGCCAAATGTCGTAGATGCCGAAAGTGATGAGACCAAGCAGCACGAATTTGAGCAGACCGCGTTTGGTACGCAACGCCGCTCCCGCCGGAACGGGAACCGGAGCCATTGGCTGAGGCTGTTGAGCGGCAGGCGGATAATATTGCTGCGATGCGGACGCGTAGGGCTGCGGCTGCGGCACGGCCGCATTCGGTTGTTGGGGGTGCGGCACAGGCACATATGGCTGTGGTTGCTGTGGCGATGTCATTCTATGCGCTCGCTCTCCTCCACATTGAGGTGAAAAAGAACGGACGTCGTCAAAGGACGCCTACACGCAATGATAGGCAGATGGGGAAGGAGTTGTATAGTTTGCATCCCATATGGATACCAGCATGTCGCTGACGAGATGGACACGTCTTTTTCCGCAGGTTTGGTTACCATGGGTCGCATGGAAGCACTTCAAGAGAACCTATGGCCGGCACCGTATGCCGGCAAACCGCTCAACGCCACTGTGGTGGTGCCGGGTAGCAAATCCCTGTCGAACCGGTATCTCATTCTTGCGGCTCTCGGATCGGAGCCCGTGCGTTTGGTAGGGCTGCTGCGCTCGCGTGACACCGAGCTGATGATGGAGGCGTTACGTGCGCTTGGCGTCCGCTGTGAGGTTGATGTCGAAACTGATACGACGGTAACGGTGACGCCGCCAGCGGATGGCCACTTCCATGGCGATGCGAAAATTTACTGCGGACTTGCCGGCACGGTGATGCGTTTCGTGCCGGGACTTGCGCTGTTCGCCGATGGTCCCGTCGATTTCGATGGCGATGAGCAGGCATATGCCCGCCCGATGAAACCGGTGTTGGATGGCTTGCGGCAGTTGGGCGTGACCATTGAATACCACGGTGAAGAAGGCCGTCTGCCGTTCACAATCACTCCGCCCGCATTTGATTCGGCCGTGCGCGAAACGCCGAATGTGGTTTCCATCGATTCGTCCGGCTCGTCGCAGTTCATTTCCGGCCTGTTGCTGATCGGCTCGCGTGTGCCAGGCGGCCTTGAGCTGCACCATACGGGGAAAAAGACTCCAAGCCTGCCGCATATCCGAATGACGGTGGCCGATCTTAAAAGTGCTGGTGTGGATGCGATTGCAGATGAAGACGTTCATGTCTGGGGAGTCGCTCCGGGAACGGTTCAACTACCCGGGCAGGTGACGGTCGAACCGGATTTGTCGAATGCCGCTCCGTTCCTGGGCGCCGCGTTGATCGCCGGCGGAACCGTGCGTGTGCCGCATTGGCCGGAAACCACCACGCAACCTGGTGGTTTGCTGCGGGGTATCTTGAACGCATGGGAGCGCAAGTGTCTTTCCCGGAAAAGAACGGCATCCGTTATTGCGAAGTCACAGGTGGACATGCCATCAACGGTTTGGGTGATTTCGATCTGACCGCTGCCGGTGAAATCGCGCCATCGCTTGCTGCGATTCTGGCTTTCGCCGACAAACCGACCAATATGATCGGCATCGGCCATTTACGCGGACACGAGACGAACCGTCTTGAGGCGTTGGTCAATGAAATCACGCGTATTGGGGGAGAAGCTCGTGAATTGCCGGATGGATTGAAGATACGCCCGTATCCGCGGGCTGCCTTCGACCGGCCGTGATGGAGACTTATGCCGATCATCGTATGGCCACATTCGCGGCGATGCTTGGCCTACGCATCAAAGGCATCCAAGTGAAGAACGTCGCCACGACGGCGAAAACCCTACCGAATTTCGTGGATATGTGGAATGGCATGCTTGTTTGACGGATACGCAAAAGTGACATCGGAGGACGTTCGGTCCGTCTGACGAGAGCGGACTTGTTTCCGTAACATAACGGAAGGGGCTTTCCACAAGAATAGTTTGTGGAAAGCCCCTTCCGTTATGCGTCAAGCCTGCGGGCTCACTCCCATTCGATGGTTGCCGGCGGCTTGGAAGTGCAGTCAAGCACCACGCGGTTGATCTGACGGCATTCGTTGGTGATACGCGTCGAGATGGTGGCGAGCACGTCGTACGGGATACGCGACCAGTCGGCGGTCATGGCGTCTTCGGACGACACCGGACGCAACACGATCGGCGAGCCGTAGGTGCGTTCGTCACCCTGCACGCCCACGGAATGCACGTCGGCAAGCAGCACGACCGGGCACTGCCAGATGTCGCGGTCGAGGCCGGCCTTGGAAAGCTCCTCACGTGCGATGGCATCAGCTTCGCGCAGCAAGTCAAGACGTTCCTTGGTGATTTCGCCGATGATGCGGATGCCGAGACCCGGACCCGGGAATGGCTGACGCCAGACAATCTCATCCGGCAGACCGAGTTCGGTGCCAATGGCGCGCACCTCATCCTTGAACAGGGTGCGCAGCGGCTCGATGAGCTGGAATTTGATGTCCTTCGGCAGGCCGCCCACATTGTGGTGCGATTTGATGTTGGCCGCGCCATCGCCGCCGCCGGACTCTACGACGTCCGGATACAGCGTGCCCTGCACGAGGAATTTGACTTCCTTGCCGGAGGCACCGGCCTCTTCGATGACCTGACGCTGCGCCTTCTCAAAAGTGCGGATGAACTTCTCTCCGATGATCTTGCGCTTCTTCTCCGGCTCGCTCACGCCCTTCAACGCGGTGAGGAAGTCTTCGGAGGCGTCCACGGCGATGAGCTTGATGCCGGTGGCCTCGACGAAATCATGTTTGACCTGCTCGGCCTCGCCCTTGCGCAGCAGACCGTGGTCCACGAACACGCAGGTGAGCTGCTCGCCGATGGCCTTATGCACCAGAGCCGCCGCGACGGCGGAGTCGACGCCGCCGGACAGGCCGCAAATCACCTGGGCGTCGCCGACCTTCTCGCGGATTTTCTTGACCTGGTCCTCGATGATGTTGGACGCGTTCCAGTTATCGCCGAGGCCGGCGCACTTGTGCAGGAAGTTCTCGATGAGCTTCTGGCCCATCGGAGTGTGCTTGACTTCCGGATGCCACTGCACGCCGTACAGTTTGCGGGATTCGTCCTGCATGGCGGCGACCGGTGCGCCTTCGGTGTGGGCGAGCACTTCGAAGCCTTCCGGCGCGGTCTTGACGGCCACGCCATGGCTCATCCACGTGCTTTGCTCTGCGGGAGAGCCGTCGAGCAGACCCTCCGCCTTGTCGATGGTGGTTTCCGTTTTGCCGTATTCGCCCAGGGCGGCCTTGTCGACATCCGCGCCCAACGCGTATGCCATGGCTTGGAAGCCGTAGCAGATGCCGAGCACCGGAACGCCCGCGTCGAACAGCTTCTTGTCGACGCGCGGAGCGCCCGGTTCGAACACGGAAGCGGGGCCACCGGACAGGATGATGGCCTGCGGATCCTTGGCCAGCATCTCATCGACCGGCATGGAATGCGGCACGAGCTCCGAATAAACATTGGCCTCACGCACGCGACGTGCGATCAGCTGGGCGTACTGGGCTCCGAAATCGACAACGAGCACAGGACCTGCAGCCATAACACTCTCCCTTTAATATGAGGTATCAAGAAACGAACAATACTAACTGCTCTATTGTGACGTTGCAAGGAGACATTGGAAACACGTGAACGGAGAATGAACGAATCTCACAATTGCTTACTCCCACCTACTCAACACGCCGCGTGTGTATCTAGGGAAACGAAACGTGGGAAACATGTGTTAACCGACTAAAAAACGTTGATTTTGAGCCGTTTTTCAATCTTTTTGAGAGAGTGTGAAGTAACGCACAAAAATCCTGATAAAAGCACACATTTGCGTACAGAAAATAACAATTGAACACACAGTCGCAAAAAACAGCAAAAAGTCGAACCGCGCTCGTAATATGTGCAAGTGACTGGAAATGAGGCATACCGCGTAACCGCAAGGTTTTAGGCATGGCTCATGACCTAAGGAAATAAACAATCGCACATCACAGTGCAGGAGTACAGGAGTACACATGACGAGTCCTGTTATTGGCACCCCTTGGAAGAAGCTGAACGCTCCGGTTTCCGAGGAAGCTATCGAAGGCGTGGATAAGTACTGGCGCGCAGCCAACTACCTCTCCATCGGCCAGATCTATCTGCGTAGCAACCCGCTGATGAAGGAGCCTTTCACCCGCGAAGACGTCAAGCACCGTCTGGTCGGTCACTGGGGCACCACCCCGGGCCTGAACTTCCTCATCGGCCACATCAACCGTCTCATTGCTGATCACCAGCAGAACACTGTGATCATCATGGGCCCGGGCCACGGCGGCCCGGCTGGTACCGCTCAGTCCTACCTGGACGGCACCTACACCGAGTACTTCCCGAACATCACCAAGGATGAGGCTGGCCTGCAGAAGTTCTTCCGCCAGTTCTCCTACCCGGGTGGCATCCCGTCCCACTACGCTCCGGAAACCCCGGGCTCCATCCACGAAGGCGGCGAGCTGGGTTACGCCCTGTCCCACGCCTACGGCGCTGTGATGAACAACCCGAGCCTGTTCGTCCCGGCCATCGTCGGCGACGGCGAAGCTGAGACCGGCCCGCTGGCCACCGGCTGGCAGTCCAACAAGCTCATCAACCCGCGCACCGACGGTATCGTGCTGCCGATCCTTCACCTCAACGGCTACAAGATCGCCAACCCGACCATCCTGTCCCGCATCTCCGACGAAGAGCTCCACGAGTTCTTCCACGGCATGGGCTATGAGCCGTACGAGTTCGTCGCTGGCTTCGACAACGAGGATCACCTGTCGATCCACCGTCGTTTCGCCGAGCTGTTCGAGACCGTCTTCGACGAGATCTGCGACATCAAGGCCGCCGCTCAGACCGACGACATGACTCGTCCGTTCTACCCGATGATCATCTTCCGTACCCCGAAG
>ENA-OQBU01000022-OQBU01000022.1-human-gut-metagenome-genome-assembly--contig:-NODE-22-length-56190-cov-7.224087_pt1 | contig 56190 bp, 53 predicted proteins | sample MGYA00242492_ERZ504566 | MGnify/ENA primary metagenome ERZ504566 (study PRJEB26092, sample SAMD00036261) | human gut metagenome | host: Homo sapiens | study: EMG produced TPA metagenomics assembly of...
CGCTTATTGCGAATATGTGAGTGCGAAACGGTGAAACCGGTCTGCGGTCCCTTGCCGCACACTGCGCAACGAGCTGCCATAATGGACTCCCTATAATTACTATTGACTTGCAAGTCTGCGCGTTCGATGCCCCGCAACTGAATGCAAGGCAGAACACACAACTTCTCAACTATACAACCAGCCCCAGCCAATCGCAAATTTGTGGATAGCAATCGCCTTAAATTCCCCGGAATGCCGCTGTCTGGTCAACATGCGTCAGGTCGGCAGACAGCGCATCCAAACCACCATTTGCCCGCGCATAGACGTCGCCAGCCAGTCATAGCCCGAGCCGCCAGCCAGTCAAACCGCCCAGCACACCCCACCCGGCGTCGTCGCGCTAGTTCTTCGAACGCCCTTCGGCTCCAAAACGCAGGCTCATCGCAACCGCGCCGATCACATCACCGCCATCGCGCATTCCAAGCATCCAAGCCGCATCCTGAGCCAGTAGCGGGAAACCAGCATCCGTCAGGCAAATCGCGGCGCGGGCAATCGTATCTAACACCTTGTCTTCCGGCGCAACCGGCACGCCGCCGGATCGCAGCGCATCGCACGCATCCCCATATTTCATATCCGGCGAAGGCAATCCCATCTGCCTACTCACTTCTTCGGCCTCATCGCGCGCGGCCGTACGGAATGGCGTGCCGCCGTTGACCATCATCGCATAGCAGGCGAGCGCTTCCGGCAGACGTCCCAACTGCCACAATGCGTAGCCAAGTCGATAGTAGAGTACTTCGCAATCGATAGGCAGCACTGCGATTTTCAACGCGCCGATGAGCACGTCGGCCGCTTTGCCGTATTCGTCGGTTCTTGCGTATACCTGCGATAGTTCCTCGTAGAAACGTACGCTGGTTGGGGCAAGTTTGATGCAGGCGCGCAGCTCACGTTCCGCGCGCTCATAGTCGCCATTGTTTTTGGCGAGTTCCCCAAGATTCTGGTGTACGTCGACTACAGCATCCGGCAGTTTCCAGTAGCGCGTGTGTTCGTCGCCGTCTAGCAGGGAGATGATGAGTCGCACGCCTGGACGGCTGCAGTAGAGCGGAATTTCGCCATTTTCGCCAATTTTCGCTACGCCTGTCTCGTCAGTTCCGCCCGCTTCGCACACCCCACCTGCTTCACCGCTTTCGCCAAGTTGCGCCAACGCGGCTTCCAATTGGAGTTCGGCGACCATGGGGGATCCTTCGTTTTCTTCCATAATCGCGTTCACATCATCGGTGGAAACCGGCGATTCGTCATGCATCACGTCAAGTTCGCAGGCACGGTCGGCACGTAGGAATCCCCGCAATCCTTCAGGCAGCGCACGTTGATCCTGCCATTCGGAAACACGTTTCTCCAAGAATACGGCTGACGTTGCCAGCGGTGTGATTGGCGTCAGGGCACGGTTCCCATCAAAGAAACCCACATAACGCACCGGGCGCAGCAAATTGAGCAGCGCCAGCGGATCGACATCCAACGGAACCACGTCGCATTGTCCGTTTTTCATGGCAGGCAGCGCACCCATCATGAATGGCACGCGATCGAATCCCATGGAAATCACGGGAATGCCGTCAGCATCCCCCACGCAACCGGTCAGATCGACTTGCGTCAGTCGTACGCTTGACGAGAACGCCGCCCACGCAAGCATGCCCGCCAATCGCACGGCATACGCGGAGGCGAATCCGTCGCGATATTGCGACGCAACCGGCATGATCGCCGTGTTCGGTATGCTGAAACGCACTACCATCACGCCGCTGGACGCATCGACGTCAAATCGGTAATGCAAGCGGAAAGGCAATTCGAGATTTTCGCAAACATTGGCGAATCTGGTGCTGATATCCCAATTTCCGCCGCGCGCCCCTTCCGTACCCCTCATTCTACGGAAGTTGTTTTCACCTTCCTGCAGACCGTCGATTGCCACGATCGCACCCGACACGTTTCGCAGATACTGTTGCGATTTCGCAATATAGAAGTTTTCGTCGATGCACGCTTCCGGCATACCTCCGTGCACCGCCCTGCGCGCTTCGTCGTCGGCATAGTCGATGCGGTTAAGCGCCGATTCGACCGCCTGCACAACATTGAATTGTTCATTGGAAAGATCGTTGCCGTTGCAGCGCAGCCAGAATCGTTTCGTCGTGCTCAGTCGGATCACATCAAAATCGTTTTCGGCAGCAATGTCTCGGATGCCCGCAGCACCGGCTTCCACCAAAAGTCGTGCCGCGAATCGTTCGAATGGCGACGCTTGCGCGGAGTTCGTGACGCCACGCCAGATGATCATGTCAAGCGTGTCAGGCAATGGCTGGCTCAATATCGAGCGCAATATTTCAGCGTTCGCACCAAGCATGTCCGGAACTTCCCCACTCATACAGACTCCTCGACTCTTCGCAGAAATATGCCGACGCAACAGCGCGGCGGCAGTCACACACAGCAAACTTAGTTCGTGTTTTCCCAGTATTTTGACACGTTCCAATATACCGTTCTGCGAACGTTTTTCACGACATCAACATACGACATCAACATACAGATGATGCAATCTACAATCTGCACATGTTCATCTCCGTCATTTCAGTATTCCCAGTATTATTTGCAGCATTTCGATATTTCAGATTTTTTATGTCGATCACACATCAGTCGCAATGTTCATGCAATGTTCATGCGTAACGGCAGAGCGCTCCCCTTACAGCCGCTTAAGATGAACTGTAGTATATACAATAGTGAATTGACGGTTTATTCGAAAGAGTCAACAATCATGTCCGAACGCGCAACAGCGCCCGCATCCGCACCTACGTCCGACATGGCCACAGAGACTGCCCCAGAGCATATGCCGGACCCCAACGCAAAACTTACCACCCGCGAAAAGAAGTGGATCGTCTACGATGTCGGCAATTCCGCATTCGTGATGCTGTCGACCGCAGTCGTGCCAATCTACGCGAACTCGCTGCTGCAGTCCGCCGGCCAATCGAATATCGTGTCGACATGGGGGTATGCGCAGACCATCGCGTCGCTGATTATCGCGGTGATGATGCCTGTGCTCGGATCCATGGCCGACGTGCAGGGCATGAAGGTGAAGTTCTTCACCGGATTCTTCCTGACGGGCGTGGTCGCTGCTGTGCAATGGCGCTGCCGCTCAGCTGGCTTGTTTTCTTGGTGGTGTGCATTCTCGCCACGGTTGGCCTGAATGGTTCGCTCACGTTCTACGATTCCATGCTGGTCGATATCACGTCGAATGAGCGTATGGACCGCGTGTCCTCGCATGGTTTCGCATGGGGCTATATTGGCTCCACGATTCCGTTCATCGCCTGTATCGCGCTGATTTTCGGCGGTCCGTCGTTGTTTGGATGGTCCACGGTGGCATGCACGCGTGCTTCGTTCGTAATCACCGCATTGTGGTGGGTGGCGTTCACCATTCCGCTGCTCACCAGCTATAAGCAGGTGCATTACCGCGCTACCGCAGGTCAGACCGGTGAGGCCATCCGCGGCACATTCGCAGAGCTCAGCTCCACTTTTCGTGCAATCCGCAAGAACAAGCCGTTGTGGATGTTCATGATTGCGTTCTTCTTCTATATAGACGCGGTGAACACGGTGATTTCCATGAGCACCTCATACGGCACGCAGCTGGGCATCGACTCCACGCATCTGGTAATGGCGCTGCTGGTCACGCAGTTCGTGGCATTCCCGAGCGCGATCGCTTATGGCAAGCTGGCTGGGCATTTCGGCGCGAAAACCATGATCACCACGGCTGTGGTCGCCTATATCTGCATTGTGTTGTTTGCCGCGTTCTTCTTGCGTTCCGCAACGGAATTCTGGATTCTTGCGATTCTCGTAGGCCTGTTCCAAGGCGGTATTCAGGCGTTGTCGCGCTCGTATTACGGCAAGATCATTCCAAAGAATCGTGCCAACGAATATTACGGTTTCTATGATATTTTCGGCAAGACCGCTTCGATTATCGGCACTTTCCTCGTTGCGACCACCACGTCGCTGACCGGCAACGCTTCGGTGGGCGTGCTTTCGATCGCAATCCTGCTGATCGTCGCCCTCATCTTCCTCCTCCTGCAAAAGACCCCACCCGCAAGTAGCGTAAAGTAACACTTGCTTGCAACTGCGCATGCAAATCCAATCACCAAGACTGATTGATTCTGCATGCGCATTTTGCTGCAATAGTGAAGCTTTCTCTTGGCAACAAGGAAGGCTCCAAGCCGCCGGGGGTATTCCCCGGCATCTTCATATTCACCGAAAGAAACGTTGGCAGAGCTGCCTTCATGCCGTATTTCCGATGTCGCCTTACGTCTGAAAAGTCGCGCATGGCAAGAGTCGACCGCATAGTAATCGCAATTGCAATCTTCTTCAGAGTCTACGAAAGAAGCAATGCTGATTCGAAAATCAGAAGAAATTGAGGGCACGTGCCACTTCGTCGACAATGTCGAGCATGGCGCTGCGTGCACGTTCAGGCTCCCCCTTGGCGATCGCGTCGGCTACGGCATCATGCGCGTCAAGTGCGTCGGACTTCGGCTTCATCGGGTATTTGCCGAGTTCCACACGCCCGCGCAGCACGGTGGCGATGGTGTCGGAAAGCGCCGCGAACAGCTCATTACCGCTTTCGCGCAGAATCAACGTGTGGAATTCCACGTCAAGATCATGGAATTGCGCGAGCCCCGCTTCGCCCTCTTCGTTGGCTTCGGCGATTTGTCGCATTCGCGCCGCGTACACAGGGAATTTCGCCTTGACGTCGATGGGAGCGAGCCGCGCGGCGGAAGCGGCCGCAGCCGGTTCGACGGCCAGTCGCAGCTCAGTGAGGGATGACAGCTGCCGTTCGCGTTGCGTGGAGTGGAGACGCCATTCGATCACCTGATGGTTGAGCGCCTGCCATTCGCCGAATGGACGTGCAACAAGTCCGATGCGACGCTTGACGAGTACCGCATTCATGGATTCCAGTGTTTTCGCGACTTCTCGCGCCACGGTTCTGGAAATACCGAAACGACTTTGCAAGGCTTCCAACGTAAGGCTTTCGCCAGCCTTCCACACGCCGTCGAGCATTTCGATGGCGAGCGTTCGACTCACCGAATCCTGCATCAGCTCACCGACGGTATTTTCTGCGATTACCGTGCCTTCAGCCATCGATCGCTCCTCCCTTGCCCACTTCACACCATGCCTGCTTTGTTTCACGGTATGTTTCACGTATTCTGCGACACGCACGGCAATCCCCAATCGCAGATGATTGCGTATCTGCGATTGCGTGATTTACCGCCATTTTGCACTATCTCCAGCATAGCAAGTCACACGATTTTTCCAATTCGTAGTACTTTTTATTTGACTGATACTACTTTTACGGTTTATAGTAGTCTTATTCCTGGTGCGAAGCGGCACAGGATCATCAATAGCAAGGAGAACAACATGAGCATTCACGTAGTGGTGATGGGCGTTGCAGGATGTGGCAAATCCACCGTCGCAGAAGCCATCCATGAACGACTCGGATACGTGTACGCGGAAGGCGACGACTTCCATCCGCAGGCGAATATCGACAAAATGTCAGCCGGCATTCCACTCACCGATGAGGACCGCTGGCCATGGCTGAACGTCATCAACTCCTGGATGGTGGCACGCGAGGCGCTCGGCGAAAACACCGTGGTGTCCAGCTCCGCGTTGAAGCGCAGCTACCGCGAGGCGCTCGCCAAAAACGTGCCCACATTCTTCATTCACCTCAACGGCAGCCACAAGCTCATTCAGCAGAGGCTCAGCGAACGCAAGGGCCATTTCATGCCGCCCGCGCTACTGCCAAGCCAGTTCGCCATTCTTGAGCCGCTTGTCCCCGAAGAGAACGGCGTGGAAATCTCCATCGAAGGCAGCGTCGACGAAATGGTCGACCGTGCCATCAAAGCGTTGAACGCCTATGCGACAACCGTAGCCGCGACGGTGGCCGCCCAAACCGCAACCCAGGCCGCCTAACCCACCATCCCCCAGTCCACATGTGTCCGATTCACCAGAATCGGACATCTAAACACCCAAAACCAGCCTATGAACGTCCGATTCTGCAGAAACGGACACTCCACACAGCTTAAGAACGCCTATCTCGCTTATATATGGCAGATTTCCGAGTTCGTCCGGAGCTATTTCGCTTATATATGGCAGACGTCCTCGGCAAAAACGCCACTTCGGGGGTACGTTTTTGGTCGTTTTAGCCAACCGACCTGCCATATATAAGCGGGATAGCTCCGGACAGGGGTGTGTTTCTGCCATATATAAGGCAGATACACACCCCCTTTGGCTTATTTGCGTCCGAATTCCTCCAGCGAGCGCACACAGGGCTCAGCGGCCGTAGACTTCGTGCACGAACTTTTCGAATGCGGCGATGGAACGCTCCACCTTTTCCGTATCGATGCAGTACGCCATACGGAAGTAGCCGGGCACGCCGAAACTGTCGGATGGCACGAGAATCAGGTCGTAATCCTTGGCCTTCATGCAGAACGCATTCGCATCATCCTCAAGCGCCTTCGGGAAGATGTAGAACGTGCCTCCCGGGCGCACCACGTCGAATCCGAGGCGCACCAGCGCGTCATACAAGAGGTTCATGTTCTTCTCGTACACGGAAAGATCGCTGGTTTCGTCCACCACCTTGGCCACGGCCAGCTGCACGCTGGATCCTGGGCAGTTGTGGCCGGTTCCGCGGCTGATCTGCCCGCACATCGGCACGATCAGTTCGGCATCGGTAGCGCGCGGGTTCACCGCCACGTAGCCGATGCGCTCGCCCGGCAGCGACAGCGACTTGGAGTACGAGTAGCACGAGAGCGTGTTGTCGTAGAACTTGCTCGGGTACGGCTGCACACCCCCATCGAACACGATTTCACGGTATGGTTCGTCGGAAATCAGGAAGATGTCGTGCCCGTATTCGACCTGCTTGGCGCGCAGGATTTCAGCCAGTCGGGTCAGCGTTTCGGCGGAATAGACGGCTCCGGAAGGATTGTTCGGCGTGTTGATGAGCACCGCCGCGGTTCCCGGGTTCAGCGCCTGTTCGAACGCTTCGAAGTTGATTTGGAAGTTTTCGGTGTCGGCCGGCACCACGGTCAGGTGCGCGCCGGTTCCGTTGACATACGGCTGGTACTCAGGGAAGTAGGGGGCAAAGGTGATGACTTCGTCTCCAGGCTTGGTCACCACGCGCAGCGCGTGGGCCAGCGCGCCGGCCGCACCCGTGGTCGGGAAGATGTAGTCGGTCGTATAGTCCATGTCGAAGCGGCGGTTGAGGCTTTCCGCAATGGCCGTGCGCACCGAGGCAATGCCCAGCGACGGCGAGTATCCGTGCAACGCGACCGGTTCCGCCTCTTGGTACAGGGCGATCATTTCGTCGGTGAAGCTTTGCGGGCAGGGCACGCTCGGATTGCCCAACGAATAGTCGAACACGTTCTCGTAGCCGATTTCGGCACCGCGCGCGGTCGCGTATTCGCTCAGCTCGCGGATCACGGATTTTCCGCCGAGCATGGCCTTGTAAGCTTCGTTGATCATGGACAACCTCCCCGTCGTTCGTTCATTTCGCACGTTCGCGTTTTTCCACGGAACAATCCGCGGAACGCCGCTATATCGTTTCTACCACTGGATTGTCACAGCCGGCTTTCGACGGTCACTTGGCAGACGGCGGCTGCTGTTGCGAAATCGCCATGCCGGGTACGAATCCTTCGCTGAAGATCCTGCGCCAGTATTCGAGCATGTCCGCTTTCGACATTGACATGAACATGCCCGCCGCGAGTACGGCGACGTCCTCGTTGAATACGGTGTCGAGCGGCAGTTTTTCATGCAGTTTCGGCCAGCGCTGCAGTACGGCCAGCATGCCTCCGACGGTGAAATCGAGCATGAGATCGGTTTTCAGATCGAGGTTGTCGGCATCCAGTCCAAGTACGGAAATCATGGTGAGTCGCCCGAATTCCTTGAGTGACGAAACGAGTTCCGGCGAGCTGTGCGGGCCGGCCAGCAAGGCCAATCGGTCGAGACGCTGACGCTGTTCGGGATCGCGCAGCAACGCGGTGACGTGCTTGCGCCATTCGGTGTCAGGATTGAAATCCCGCCCTGGCACGCCCGGCATTGGCGTGTCTTCGACGGCGTGCAGAATGGCGGAGTCGGTCAATTCCGGCAGTCCGGAGAAATGATAGTAGAAGGAATTGCGATTCACGTCGGCCGTGCGCACGATGTCGGTGACGGTGATTTTGTTGTACTCGCGTTCCGAAAGCAGCTCCCAGAAGGCGTTTTCGAGACGATCTTTTGCTGGCAGGATTTCCGAATCCCTACGTGGTCGTGGCATCAGTACCCCCTAATAATTAGTCACGTTGCCTCATAACCACGTTTTATTGTACAAGTTGTCTAGACCGAATTTCGGCAAATGTCGTATACGAATTCACGCTTACAACACAAGTACGCTACGCGAACAGTGCCCGCCCACGTTCGCACAGTACTCACGCCTCATTCGCGCTTCACTTTCGCTGAACTTTCGGATTGCGAGCGAGCGCCGCCTGCAACAGAATCACCAACGCCTGATTGATGTTGCGCCGATCCGCACTGCTCAAGCCAACATATGTGCCGAGCATTTCAGGAATCACTTTCGGACCGGCCGCCACGATCGCAGAAATACTGCCCGCACCGGAAGCCTCAAGCACGGAGAACAGCGCGTCGACCGCATGCTCACGCTGTTCTTTGGAAAGTCCCGCAAGCCAGCCGTTCAGCGACTTGTTGAACACCACCGAACTGTCGGCCACATCTTCGGCCTTGGCGAATTCACCCCCGTGCATCTGCACGAGAAGGCGAAATGCTGCATGATGCCGTCCACGTCGGATTTCACCACCACGCAACGTTCGGGGGTTTCAAACACCATGCCCACCACCGAGGAGTCCGGCACGATTTTCACAATGCGGTCGCTCACGCTCGCATATTCGAACTTTTCACCACTTCTTCGGGGAAACCCGGCCCGTCGAGCGAGTAAATGCGTTCAACGCGGTCCTTGATCTCGTCTTCGGCGTTCATGGCCGCATATACGGCCAGATTACCACCTTTGGAGTGACCGGTCAGCAGTATCGGCCCATCCCACAGCGAGGCGACTTTTTTCAGGTATTCAGCTGCGGAAACCTGTGCCGGAACCGGGTATTGGAAGGCCATGTTGAAGTCTTCCTTCCATCCGACCAGCGAATCATCAGTACCCCGAAACGCCACAACCAGCGTTCCCGACGGCAGCCGGAAAGTCACTGCCGCGAACTGCGTTTGCGCACCACCATCGAACTGCTCGCAATACGCGCTCATCTCACGTCGGAAAACCGCGGATTCGCCGCCACAGCATGGTAGAAGTCGTGCGTCACCTGCGGATCGACCAATCCCACGTTCTCCACATCATGGTCGGCCACGGGCTTGTCGTGGTTCAGCTCGTCATCGGCACGCGCAATCGTCACGCCGCCAAACGGGGGCTTGCGCAGCATACGCAACGATGCGATCGGACGCCGAATATCGAATTGCTTCGCACGCGCCTGCAACGTACCGTATTTCGCTACCAAATCGTCCAATCGCAGCACGCATTCCGGTACTTCGTCGTACGAAAGCTGCGCCAACACCAATGCGTCGGCCTCGCGGAACGGCAATGCCTCGAAACTGCGCGTTTCCGTGCGCGCATAGTCAATAATATTGCCCATCACGCATCCCCCTCCTTGTCGTTGCGCAGTTCCCCGACAGCGACTTTCGCCGCACTGGCTGGAATCGCCTTGAACACGTCTTTGATGAGTTCGCGCGTTTGCACGTCGGTACCTCTGGCGGCTGCCACGATTTTCGGCAGCGAATCCGTCCAATTCGCCACCAGATCAGCGATATTACCGTACCCCGCGGCTGCGAAGATGTCGTATATCTGGTTGATGGCCCGTTCCCGTTGTTCCTGGCTTACGCGGTCGAACCATCCGTCAATGGTTTTGCCGATGAGTTGCGCACCGCCTGTCAGCTCGCTTGCCTGCTCGAATTCGCCGGATTGCGTCACTTGCCAGCTTGATCCCATATGCTGCAGAATGCTTATGGCGTCGGCTTTGACGAAGGTTGGTTTGATTTGCGATTGCAACAGCATGCCGATAATGGAGGATTCCGGCACGGTTTTGTCGATTCGTGCCGCGATTGCCTGATATGCGCGGCTATGCACCATGACTTGAGACATTCCAGGACCGTCATGCGAGAAGATGCGGGAGATTCTGCAGTTGCGTCCCGGCACGCTTCCTCCGAGCGCCGGCAGCAGTCCGAGCCGTTGCGCGCGTTCGTTGGTCGCTTCAATATCGCTTTGCGTGATTTGCATGGCCGCATATACCGCCATATTGCCGCCTTTGGAATGCCCGCCGATCATAATGTCGGGTGATTTTTTCGCCGAGAGGAAACGTTCCGTCCTGTCCAGAATCGAGTCCGCATATCGATATGCCGATTCTTGCGACGGCACTGGGCAGCGCACCGCCATATTAAAATCCTCTTTCCAACCGACGAGCGTGCCGTCAGTGCCACGGAACGCAACATATAAGCCGAAATCGGCACCCAAATCGAAGGTCATCGCAGCGAATTGCTGCTGCTCGCCCTCATCCAAAACGTTCGTCATACTCCCCCACCCGCAACCCGCGGAATCGCGGCGATTCGCAAACCGCACGCAGCAACGAAAGCCGATAATCATTCATTTCAGAGGAATTCGAAACAAACATCTCATCGTAGCTTTCGGCGCGCAGCAAGTCACGGATCGGCACGGTCGCCACCGACTTGGCCTCGCCGAATGCTGGAACCAAGCCCGGCAATCGCATGTAGGAAAGCTCGGAAAGCACCAAGGAATCGACATTGCTGAACGCCAATTCGCCGAACCCGCGGAACTCGCGGCGCACATAATCCACAACATTGCCCATGCCTCAACTTTAGTCCGTTCACGGCTCCGGACACATGTCACCACGCGCATTCCCACATGTTCTCGCGCACGCCCCCGCACACCCACGCTCAAACCGACTCAGCCACGCACTGTAGGATATGTGCGAACACAAGTTGCGAACACGCATCTCGAACACGCATCGCAGACGCAGCGAACGCAAGTCGCGCGCACCAGTAATGCATGCGAATCAAACTTATGAAGGGACGCTTCAGAACACTATGGAACCGATTGGAATCGTTGTGGATTGGCTGAAAACCAATTCCGGAAAAATCATTCTGCTCATTGTCGTTGCACTGCTTGCGGCCGTTATCGACAAGGCGCTTACCCGAATCGTGAGTAAAGTGCTGGACCGTTCGCAAGTGCCGAACGCTTCGATTTTCATCAATATTCTGCGCGCGGTGGTGTGGACGTTGGCTGTGGGCACTGTGCTGCAGCCGGTGTTCGGCATTAATCCGACCACGATTTTCACCGCACTCGGCATTGGTGGTCTTGCGGTGTCGCTCGGTATGAAAGATACGATCGCGAACATCATCGGCGGTTTCGGTCTGATGCTTGGCCGTGTAATCCAGCCGGGCGATCTGGTGAATGTGGCGGGCACCGATGGCGTGGTCGAAGATATCAACTGGCGTCAGACCGTGGTGCGCGAGCGCAATGGCAACGTCAAGATCATTCCGAATTCGATTCTGAACACCGCGTCACTGGAAAAACTCAATCCGTCCAATGAGATGCTGGTTCGTGTGCCGTTTACCGCCAAGGCCGGTACCGACATCGACGAGATGACCCGTCAGGTGGTTCAGGCCGTGCAGCGCGATACCGCCGATTTGGCCGATCCGCGCTTCCCTCCGAAAGTGAGACTGACCGGCTACTCCCCTTACGGCATCAATGTCGAAGTGTGCGCGTACGCCAAGCCGGGATCGTTGCTTCCCGACATGATCAACGCCGTGGCACGTTCCATAGCCAATGCTGATTTTCTTGAGAATCGCGCCATCAATGGGGAATCATAATCCCCTCACGAACACAAGAAATCGCGATTGACCCATATATAAAAAAAAGTGCCGCATGCAGTATTCCACATGCGGCACTTTTTTTATACTGGAATTATTACCTCATTAGGTTGATTGCCGTAATAATAACCGTCACTACAATGTAAGTAACTACACCGACGTTCAGTATTGCCGTGCTCGTGCGAACGCCGCGAGGCAGTTCTTCCGGTGCGGTATAGAATTCAAAGTTCTTGCGATTGCGGATAAGCAACACTATGCCCGCGATGATCAGACCGTAATATAGCAGCATATAGATGCCGAATATCATCATTCCCGTCGCATTCTGGCCCATCCACTGCATCATGGCCGTTCCGTCGCCGTTTTCCGCACTGGTCAGCACGTTCATCAGACTGTCGATGTCAATGTTCGTCACCACCCACGGCGCAACCACGCCACCCATGAAGTTGACGATCATGTGCATGGCCACCGAATAACGCAGTTGCTGGTGCGCACGTACACGTAGCCGAACATAAGACCCAATGCGAATGCGTAGAAGAACTGGAACAGGTTCATGTGCACCAGAGCAAAGAACAGCGCGGAGAACACGATCGCGGTTTTTTCGCCGTATTTGCGCGTGCGGCTGATGAGTTCCTTGCGGAAGATCCATTCTTCGAACAACGGTCCGAGAATCACGAGGAACACCACGTTCCACACGTCGAATTGCATGGCCAGATCGCTCACCGAATTGCTGGCTTTGCCTCCGGACAGCAGAGCCGCCAGCATATTGCCGATGAGACTGCCCACATACATGAGCGGGAAGCACATGACCAGCAGTTTGAAGAATTGGCCCGGCTTCATGTCGAACTTGCGTGTTTCAATGACCGACGATTTGCCCATAATCAGTACCGCGAGCGGCATGGCCACGAGATACAAAGGGGTATCCGATGCCACATACACCGCCCAATTCGGCAGATTCGTGGTGTGCAGTACCTGATAGAGCATGCCGGAAAGCACCGTTGCAAGCGCATACCAGATCACCACCATCAGGCACATGCCTGCGCCGATGCGGGAGAACACGCTTTTCACGCGCCTGAGCCAAAGTTCATAAGGATTGGCTTGTGGCTGCGGATACTGCGGTTGTTGCTGATATTGGGATGGCTGTTGTGGATTCTGCTGCGGATGCGGTTGTTGCGGCCGCTGCGGATATTGGGGGTACTGCGGAAACGTCATATTTGCCTTTGCGACGACGTGCACGGGGTGCATATACGAAAATGCTGATATTCAGCACCTTAGTACAGGAATGCTGAATATCAGCTTACAATCTCATGACCGTCGTCATGGGCGTCCGCAACGAAACAGCTCATACGGCGAGCGCGGCGATCGGACGCGGAGCCACCACCACTTCGGATCCAACCGTCAGGCCGGCAGGAAGCTCATTGGCCGGCAGCTGCACGGTGACGGGCAGGTGGCCCACACCTGCGGCAACCGTCAAGTCAACGCGGGCGAGCGCACCGAGGAAGTGCACCATGTCGACGCGACCATGCTCGCCTACCATGTTGCCATCGTTTGCGGCTAGAGTGATCACAAGGTTTTCCGGTCGCACGAGCACGGTGGAGGCGTCGCGCTTGGAGGCTTCGAGCAACGGCACGCGCTGGCCAAACACCACGGCTTCCTCACCATTCGTGATGCCTGGGAGTCGGTTGGTCAGGCCAATAAAGGTGGCCACGTATTCGCTGCCCGGACGGCGGTACAGTGTCTGCGGGTCGGCGATCTGTTCGATACATCCGTGGTTCATCACGCCGATGCGGTCGGCAACGGTGAGCGCTTCTTCCTGATCGTGGGTCACGAACACGGTGGTGGTGCCGGCTTCGAGCTGGATGCGGCGGATTTCGTCGCGCAGCTGCACACGAACTTTGGCGTCAAGTGCGGAAAGCGGCTCGTCGAGCAGGAGCACTCGGGGGTTCACGGCCAGTGCGCGGGCGAGCGCCACACGCTGCTGCTGACCGCCAGACATCTGCTGCGTGTATTTGCCAGCCTGATCGGCAAGACCTACGAGTTCCAGCTTCTCCATGGCCTGCTTACGGCGTTCCGTCTTGCCCATGCCGCGGATTTCCAACCCGAATTCCACGTTCTGCAGAGCGGTCATGTGTGGGAACAGCGAGTACGCCTGGAACACCATGGCCATGTTTCGCTTGTTGACGGGCACGCCAGTCACATCTTGGCCGCCGACGAGAATACGGCCGGCCTGGATGTCTTCCAAGCCTGCGAGGGAACGCAGCGCGGTGGATTTGCCGCAGCCGGAGCCGCCGAGCAGCACGACCATTTCACCAGGATTGATTTCTAGGTTGAAGTTGTCGAGCGCCTTGTTGGTGGCTCCTGGGTAGATTTTGTCTACATTAAGCATTTGCACGCCGCCGCCGCGTTCCGCGGAGTCGTTGAGGACTTCGCGTGCGGCTCGGGTTACGGTTTCGGCGCTCGGATTGGCGTTTACGAACGCTTCCGAAGTGCGTGCGATGGTTGCTTTCTGATCAGCGAGAGTCATGATTCGTTGCTTTCTTTGGATTTACGCAGTGCGTCGGAAATAAGATCGAGGCTACCAGCAGGATCACGCCGAACAGTAGTGCCAGCAGCGACATGGCGGTGGAGATTTGGGAATTGGATTGGCCAAGCTGGTAGAGCGCCACCTGCAGGTTCATGCGTCCAAGCAGCGATGCGACGGTGTATTCGCCCAGCACCACGGCGATGGAGATGAACGATGCAGAGAGGATCGACTGCCACAGGTTGGGGATGAGCACACGGAAGAACACTTGCGGCCAGGAGGCTCCGAGCGAGCGGGATGCTTCGCACAGCGTTTTCACGTCAATGGAGTTGAGGCCCACAGCGAGCGCGCGGAATGCAAATGGCATCACCAGAATAACGTACGCGAAGCACAGCCAGATCGGGTTGGTGCTGAGCACGTCGGCGCTGAGCCAACGGTAAATCGGCCCCAGGCCGACTACGAGCACGATGGCGGGGATGGTCAGCGGCAGGGTGGCCACCCATTCGATGGCGCGTTCCAACTGCTTGGAGCGAATGTGCACGATCACCATGGTGGGTACCATGAGCAGCAGCATGATGACCACAGTCACCACACACAATCCCATGGACGATCCAAGACCGCTCCACAATGTGGACAAGTCAGCACCAAGCGCGCTGCCATCGCCGGTGAAAATCGCAATCCACGGATCCAAACTCCACTTGCCGGAAAGCGGGTGTCGAATGGTGAACACAAACATAGACACCAGTGGCACGAACAGGAACAGCAGCGTGAACGTGAGAATAATCGCCTTGATCACGCGCTGCTTGCGCACGCGGGCGGCACGCAGCTGCGGGGGCATTGCTTCAGTATGATTCACTGCCATTGTCCGGCCTTCTTTTCCACAGCGTGGCTCAGCATCATCACCAGAGCAACCACGATGATCATCGCGAAGGCGAGCACTTGCGCGAATCCCTGCTGATTCGGATCCATTTCGTTGCGCATGGCGCCCTGAATCATAAGCGGCACCAGAATCGAACGCTGTGAGAACAATGCGGCGGCCGTCGCATATGCGGAGAACGCGCTGGCGAACAGCAACAGCAATGCGGAAAGGAAACGCGGAACCAGTATCGGCCCCGCAACGCGCGTCCAATACTGGAAGGTGTTACCGCCGAGCGATTCGCAAGCCTCACGCCACTGCGGACGAATCGAATCGACCGCAGGCAGGAAGATGATAATCATCAACGGAATCTGGAAGTAGCAGTAGACCGTGATTAGGCCAGGCAGGGAGCTCAACCAGTTCGGATTGACGGTCAGTCCGGTCAGCTGACGGATCAGCATGGTGCCGACGCCGTTGATACCGATGGTGGCGATGAAGGCGAAAGCGAGCATCACGCCGCCGAACTGTGCGAGCACCGACGAAATGGCACTGACCATGCGGCGCAGCAGTCCGTTCGGTTTGCCGCCAATCACCAGCGCATACGAGGCAACCGCACCCACGACCGCGCCAATGAGTGCGGAGATCACGGAAACGAGAATGGAGGTGGCGAACGCGGCGATGGTGTTCGCTTCGAAGAGTTTGCTGAAGTTGTTGAGGGTAAATCCGCCGTCGACGTTCTGGAATGCGCCGACAATCACGATAACGGTAGGCGCAAGCAGGAAGCAGGCGGTGTAGGCGAAGAACGGGGATGGTCACGACGATGTACGATTTCGCGGCGATGCGTGGCGAAATCGGAGGTTGCGGAGGGGCCGTTTCCTCGCGTTCCACGGGCTTCGCGTGCGTTACGCCCGCCGATGACTCCCGCTTTGGGGGTGATTGCTGCAGTCATGGTTGCATGCGTGCTTTCATACGATTGATATGCGGTGAGATTGCATAGGATTGTGGGATTCCGCTATTGCGCTGGAGACATGCTTCAAGGCCGGTTGTTGCGGCAGAAGACGTCGGGGAACTTGCTTCAGCCCGTCGTGTCCGCCGGTCTACCGGCCTTAGATTGCATTATTTTCGATTGCGATCCAGCTCGTTTGCGTTGCTTGCGAGCGGTTGCCAATCAGTTGCCGATGGTCTTGTCCCAGTTGTTCTGGAGCCATTCGGTGATGCGAGTGGAATCATCGTTTGTATAGGTCACCGGATCGCCCTCGATGGTGATGGCGGTCTTCAGGGTGTCCTGGTCAACCGTGCCGTCTTCCTTCATGGAGTTGAGGAGCACCGGATTGGCGCCGCCCTTGAACCATTCGTTCTGAGCATCGGCGGTGTACAAGTATTCCTCCCACAGGCGTGCTGCGGCCGGGTGCGGAGCGTCCACGTTGATGGCCTGGTTGTAGTAGCTGACCACCTGGGCGTTCTTGAAGGTCTTGAACTTCCAGTTCACGCCCTTCTCCTTGAGGCTCTTCTGATAGGAGGCCTGGTTGTAGCTCCAGTCCATCACCACGCCGGTCTGGCCGGAATCGATGGTTCCGTCGGTCACGTCAACGGTGGTGAGGTTGCCAGCATCCTTGAGCTTCTTGAAGTAGTCGAGGCCCGGCTGCAAGTCGTTGATGTCACCACCTGCGAGCTGGTTGATCATGAGGTAACCGTTGAATGCGGCGCCGGCTTCGGCAGGCTTGCCGTTCAGCGCCACGGTGCCGGCGAACTTCGGATCCATCAGATCGTCAAGGCTGTTGATGTCGCCGTACTTGTCGGCGTTCCAACCGATCGACATGATGCCGGTGTAGTCGGCGTAATACTTGCCGTCAGCATTCTTCACAGAATCCGGAATCTTATCCCAGGCCTGCACCTTGTAGGAGGCGAAGTTGTCGGTGCTGGTGGAAGCCACGGCCAAGCCGAGGTCGAACACGTCGGGGGCAGCGTCGGTGCCCTTGTTAGTCTTGGCTGCGTCCACTTCTTCCTTGGAGGAAGCGTTCGGGTTCAGCTCGTTGATCTTAATGTTCGGATACTTCTTCTTGAAGCCGTTGATGACCTCACCATAGTTGGACCAGTTGTGAGGAAGTGCGATGACGTTAAGCTGGCCTTCCTTTTCGGCGGCGGCAACCAAATCGTCCATCGTACCGAAATCAGCCAAGGAAGTGGCCTTTGCGGACTTTTCATCAATCTTCACGGCCTTGCCGGAAGTGGAATCAGCGGAGGAATCCGTGCTGCCCGATCCGCAGGCGGCCATGGAGAAAGCCAGAACGGCAGCAAGAGAGCCGGCAGCCAGTTTGCGCAGAGAAATCATGGAAATCAATATCTTTCTTATGCCTTGTTCATAACAACAAGAAAGAAGATAAGCCCTCAAATCAACGCGATACTGACCTTACAGTAAATATGCAGTTTATTTTGAATCGAAAAAACTAAATTTTCCCAAACTGCAGGTAAATTGGCGGAATATGTCAACTGGCACCAACGCAGTGTCAGCATTGATGCCAGTCTCATGCAAATCGAATCAGACTAAAGCGAGCAACCACACAATCGAAATCAGCGCAGCACGCCCTCGATCAGCATGGTGATCAGGTCGGTGTAGCCCACGCCGGTTGCCTCCCATGCCTTGGGATACATGGAAATCGGGGTGAAGCCCGGCATGGTGTTGATTTCGTTGACCATCACTTCGCCGTCGGCCGTCACGAAGGTGTCGACACGACTCAGGCCGGCGCCGTCGACTGCGATGAACGCTTTTTTGGCGGTTTCGCGCACGCGGTTCAGAGTTTCTTCCGGCAGGCTTGCGGGCACTTCCACATGGCTTGCGTCGGAGTTCACGTACTTGCTGTCGAAATCATAGAACTGGTCGTCGCCCTCGGCACGCTTGTCAAGCACGATTTCGCCCGGCCAGCTGGCCTGCGGAGCCTCGCCGGCCTTCGGGCAGAGCACGGCGCATTCGATTTCGCGCGCGTCGATGCCCTGTTCCACGAGCACACGCCAATCATGGTGGGACGCTTCGAACACTGCGGCGGCAAGCTCGGCCGCATCGCCCTCATGTTCGACCTTGGTCACGCCGAAGCTGGAACCGGCGCGGGACGGCTTCACGAACAGCGGGTACTGCAATCCGGCCTGCTGCACCGCGGCAAGCATTTCGTCCGCCTCGGCGGCGAATTCGGAAGCGGCATCATAATCGCGCACATCCAACGTGATGCCTGGAGCCACGGGAATACCGGCCGCAGCCAGCAATACCTTCGTATAATGCTTGTCCATGCAAGCGGCGGAAGCGAGCACACCGCAGCCAACGTACGGCACGTTCATCATTTCGAACAGGCCCTGAATCGTGCCATCCTCACCGTACGGACCATGCAATACCGGAAGCACGGCGTCCACGTGGCCAAGCGAAGTCAGCGTGCCGTCATCTTCACGAGCGAAGAAACCATCCTGGCCGAGTGCCACATCCAGCACCACATCTTTGGAGGAATCCGTCTTCTCCACCATCGGCAGGCCTTCGCTCATGTTCCACTTGCGTGGATCCTCGCCGCCTACGATCCACTCGCCGTTCTTGGTGATTCCCACCTCAATGGCTTCGAACTTGTCAGTATCCAACGCGCGCAGCACGCCCGCCGCAGAGATGCAGGAAATCGAATGCTCGTCGGCCTTGCCGCCATACATCACCACAATGCGCTGTTTTGCCATCTTTGTCTTATGCTCCATAAGTTGGTCCGTTGAACGCACGCGCGCCCAATACCGTCTGCCAATACTGTCCGTACTGTCTGTCTTCGCAATATCGCGCCGTTCGCACTTCTGTTCGCCCGCGATACCACGCATTCGCAATATCGCAGTTCAGTATACAAACCGCACCCCACAGCCCACACACGACGAACCATACATTACACACGCCCGTCACTCATGTCCTATTTTCATGAATCATAGAATACGGAATCAAACGTTGGAATGATGCGATTGCAACCTGAAAAACCGAGCTTAATCGCTTTGTCTAATCACGATTAGACTAATCACGATTAGACTATTTTTATACAGATTTACTATTATTGCCGAAATATATGGCGATTGACGATTGACACATTCCGATTGACGTTTTACGCAATCGCAATGCCTCGAAAAATAAAAAAAAGACCGCACCTGAAAGTGCGGTCTTATCTGCAATCGCGATGTTGCGGAAAGCTTATTCTTCGCTGATGCCTTCGCCGAAAAGTTCGGACAGCATCTGCGCGCAGGAGATGCCATCGGAAAGCACGTGCTCATGGCCGTGGCGAGCGGTGTAGGCACGCCGTACTGCTTGCCGAGCGCCACCACCGCATCGGTGGTCGGCACGCCTTCGGCCACGCCGTTGCTCACCTTGGTGGCTTCCTCAACGCTCAATCCCTTGCCCAAGTTGGATCCGAACGTGTAGTTGCGGCTCAACGGGGATCCGCAGGTGGCGATCAGGTCGCCCACGCCAGCCAAACCGGCGAACGTCTTCGGATCGGCGCCTGCCGCCTCGCCCAGGGCGGTCAGTTCGGCCAGGCCACGGGTTTCGATCATGGCGGCGGTATTTTCGCCGTAGCCGGCGCCGCGGGCCATGCCCACGGCCAGCGCGACCACATTCTTCAGCGATCCACACATTTCCAAGCCGATCACGTCGCGGGTTACGAACGCACGGAAATAGTCGGTGGTGCAAGCGGCTGCGATCTTGCGCGCATTGTCGAGATTTTCGCAGGCGACCACGGTTGCGGCCGGCTCGCGGTCGGCGATCTGCTTGCTCAGGTTCGGTCCGGAAATCGCGGCGAAGCGGTCGGCCGGCAGGTCGAGCGTTTCCATAACGACTTCATCCATGCGCTTGCCGGTGGTGCGTTCGATGCCTTTCATCAGCGAGGCGACAAGTGCGGTTTCGGGAATCAGACCCTTGAATTCGGCGAGCGCGACGCGGGCGAACTGTGCGGCGATGGCCACGATCACAATGTCGGCGTTGGCTACGGCTTCGGCACGGTCGCCGGTGGCGGTCATGTTGCTTGGCAGCACTTTCACGCTGGGCAGGCGAACACCGTTGTGATGGTGGTCGCGAATGCCTTCCACAATCTCCGGTTCGATGGCCCACATAGTCACACTGTTGCCTGCATCGGCAAGCACCTGACCGAAAGCGGTTCCCCAAGCTCCTGCGCCCAGTACCGTCACGTTCGTCATATTTGCTCCTTGCATTACTCCGGGCATCATTCATAACCCGGAGTCTTGGCTCAAAAATTGCTTTTCCTATGCTACCGCCGGCTACGCACACCGCGATATATGCCGCAATACGCGCCATACGTATGCGCAATCGGCTGGCAGTATTTCGATTACCGCATTTCAGCAATCGCGTGTGCGGCCTTCTTCGATTCAGTCCTTCACTCGGCTCATCGTACGATAATCCCAATATCCATCGGGGGCTTGTTCGCCGCGGATTTCGGCCATGACTTCGGTCATGCGCACGCGGATGCGTCGGGTAAGTTCGTTGGCGAGATCCTCCGGCACTTCCTCACCCCAGGAATCGCAATCGGCGAGCAGATCCGCATAATCAAGCGCCTCGTCGTAGCACATGACCACGTTTTTACGCGGCCACGGCCACCAATGGTTGATGCTTGCCGCGCCCCACGTTACCGCGCAATACAGCGGAATCTGGTAGCCGAGTCGGCGCGAAGCCTCAAGCGCGATCATGCCCACGCCGTTTTTCATGCTCATCGGCCATTTCTGCGGGTCGCGCGTTACCGTGCCTTCCGGCCATACGGTTAGGGGTCGGCCGGAGGTAAGGATTTCCACGGAGGTTTCCTCAATGGCTTTCGCCTTGCCCGAACGGCGTTGCACGGGCTGCATGCCTACCAGTTGGAACCATTTGCCGATCAGCGGCCACGAGGCCATTTCGGCTTTGGCCATGTAGCGCGGACGGCGGCCTTGATGGAACATGGAGATCATGGGCACGAACACGTCAAACATGGTGACGTGCGTGGCCGCGGTGATGAACGGACCGGTTTCCGGCACGTGTTCGATGCCCCACGCCTTGAGTTTGGTGCGGTTGCGGAATACGATGTCGCATCCGGTGAGCAGACGATGGGTCGCTTTCGGATTCTGCGCCGCGATTTCGGCTTCATTGGCTTTGCGCGGCCCGCATGGAAAGTCGTGGGTTGGGTCAACGAGATGGTGACGCTGTGCGAGCTTTGCGACTTGTTCGTCGCTTAACGGTTTGACCGCGGGAACGCGGCGAGGGTTTTCCTTTGGATGCCATGCGTTCCATTCTGCCACCACCCATTCCGCTTGGTTGGAACGATTGCGCTCATGCACGACGCACACACGAAAATACAAAAACACGGAATATACGAAAAAAGGCGGAACTGGTGGATAGGCTGGAGGACGATTGACGACGAAGATGTTGCGACTATCCCTAGAATCCGTCTGGACATGCAGTAAACACAATAACGATGAGGGAAACCCTTATATCTTCGGCTGTTCACCTCGTTGCAAACGCCATTCGATATCGACAATCATAATGCCATTCCGAAAGAATCTCTGCCGAAAATCGGCATTATTTTCAAAAACAATAAAACTTTTGCATCACTATTATGCGCCATAACCCCCTAAATTAAGTTCAATAATTTATACACTGAATTACTAAGTTTTTGAGAACGAGCAACGGCAATGTGTAAGCAAAAAGCCGGTGCCCACTGTTGTGAACACCGGCCTTACCAAGCCAATCAAGCTATATCAGCGATAAATCAAGCAACAAATCAGTCGAAATCTGCGCCGAGAGCTTCGAGCTTGCCACGGAAATCGGCATAACCGCGGTCAATCAGCGAAATGCCCTGCACATTGGACGGGCCCTTTGCCGCCAACGCGGCAATCAGATGGCTGAAGCCGCCACGCAGATCCGGCACGTCAATATCGCGGCCGGTCAGCGGGGTCGGTCCGAAAATAACCGCGGAATGCTTGTAATTGCGCTGCTGGAAACGGCATGGCAGCGATCCGAGGCATTCGCGATACAGCTGAATCGTGGCACCCATCTGCACCAGTGGCTTCGTGAAACCGAAACGATTCTCATACACCGTTTCGTGCACGATCGACAGGCCCTTCGCCTGCGTCAACGCCACCACCAGCGGCTGCTGCCAGTCGGTCATGAAGCCCGGATGCACGTCGGTTTCGATCGCGACCGGCTTCAAATCGCCGCCCGGATGCCAGAAACGAATGCCGTTATCGGTGATGTCGAACTCACCACCAATCTTGCGGAACACGTTCAGGAACGTCATCATTTCAGGCTGCGTAGCGCCCTTGACGAAAAATGTCGCCATGCGTGGCCAATGCCGCGGAAGCCCAGGAAGCGGCCTCGATGCGGTCGGTCAGCGAAGTGTGCGTGTAGCCCTTCAGTTCCTTCACGCCCTCGATGCGGAACGTACGATCCACATCCACGGAAATAATCGCGCCCATCTTCTGCAGCACGCACACCAAATCCATGATTTCAGGTTCGGTGGCAGCGCCGGAAAGCTCCGTCTTGCCCTCAGCAAGCACGGCGGCAAGCAACGTCTGCTCGGTAGCGCCCACGACGGGTACGGCAGGTGAATCTTCGCGCCATGCAAACCGTTCGGAGCGGTGATATGAATGCCGTCCTTATGTTCCTTATCGACGTTGGCACCCAACTTGCGCAACGTTTCCAGGTGGAAATCAATCGGACGACCGCCAATATTGCATCCGCCGAGAGCCGGAATGAACGCCTCACCCAAACGGTGCAGCAGCGGGCCAGAGAACAGAATCGGAATACGCGACGAACCAGACAGCGTATCCACGTCGGCCACATCGGCAAGCTGCACATTCGTGGCGTCGATCGTGACCACGCCGTGATCGCCATCCACCGTAACGTCCACGCCATGCAGACGCAGCAAGTCGGAGACCACATGCACGTCGCGAATCTCCGGAACATTCTTCAACACGGACGTACCCGGGGCGAGCAGCGCCGCCACCATGGCCTTGCTCACGAAGTTCTTCGCGCCACGCACCTTGATGGTGCCGTTCAGCGGCTTGCCACCTTCGACGTGCAGAATGTCGTTGTTGTTGTCAGACACGCTCAACCTCTTTCGCTTCCCTTATACGGTTCAAGCTTGAAACACACTAACCCTCAGTTTGCCATAAGGCATGTAGTGGGCTCGTGAAATGCCGCGTTCAGCGCAGTGTCTCCCAATTTCGTTCGACTTTCGACCAAAATTCCCAGCCACTGGAACAATCCACCCGCCAAACCGCATCCCAGCGGGCAAAAACTTCCAGTCGGTGGAAGAATCCTCCCCGGTACAAGCCCCTCCACCGTCCAAAAACCTCCAGTCACTGGAAGAATCATCCCACCAAACTGCATCTCAGCGGGCAAAACCCTCCAGTCACTGGAAGAATCAGGACGGACAGCTACCCCCCGTGCTGCACTAATCCTTCCAGCGAATGGGAAAAATGGACGGTGAAACGCAACAGAGCGCAAATCAGGCGCAATTGAACCTGTGACTACAGTGCGGCTTTAATGTCTTGCGCCAAACGGGCGTTCCACATGGCACCCGTAGCGCTCATCACCGCGTTTGCACCAGCCTCGCGGTACGCCTTGTAATCTTCCGGACGAATCACACCGCCCACGCCAACGATCGCAAAATCAAGACCCAGCTTCTCGCGAATCGCATTCAGGCGGCCAACCATATCGAGACCTGCACCACGAATCGCATTGCCACATACGCCCGAACGGTCACGCCCCGCGCCTGGCAATGCCTGATTGCCGTTCGCATCCACCAGCTTCGCGGAGATTGTGTTAATGGTGGAGAAACCCTGCACCGCGCCATGGCCGGCGGTCTCCTTCACCATGATTTCCAGATCGGCATCATTCGGAATGTATGCGAGCTTCACGATCAGCGGACGATCGCCGATTTCGTTCTTCACCGCTTCCGTAATCTCGCCGACCAAATGCGGATCGTGGCACAACAGACGATTATGTCCCTCATTCGGGCAGCTGGTGTTCATTTCCATCAGGCCAGCGCCAGTTTCGGCAACCAAATGCGCGGTGGTGACATGATCGGCGATATACGCTTCACGATCCATGCCCTCCACGCGGGAGCCTTGGAAGCTCGGCACCAGCAGCTGGCCGTCACCGGCTGCGGCGATTGCCTTCTGCATGTCCGGCTGCCATTCGTCGGGATCACGGGAGGGAACGCCGAAACTGTTGGAAATCGAAATCGGAAGCTCATAACGGGTATCGGCAAGCACACCCTCGTCAAGTTCGGCACTGCCCGGAACCAGCGAACCATCGGCATTCCGCGGATGCACGGCCAGCACGTTCGGGAACGCATTGCAGCCCCATGCGCGGGAACGAACCGTCTTGTATACCGCCAGATCGAAGCCCATACGGAAAGCGGCCGTGGTGAAACGCTCATTCAGCAGCGGACCAGCTGGAATACCGAACGGCAGATTCACACGAAAACCAAGGAATTCCTGCGCTTGAGCGGCCTGAATGGTCTGAACGCCCTGAACCTCACTGGAGGAATCGGACGCAACCTCAGCAACAACAGACGTGACCGATCCCGCAGAATCGGACGCATCAGCCCGCAACACTTCGGCAAACGCGCCGAACGGCCCTTGCAAATAGTTGTCTTCATACGTGCGATTGACATCATAAAACGGCGCAAAACCCTGGCTCATTTTTCTCTCCGAAAGCTACGAAAGCACGAAACAATAAGCCCACCATAGCGCGTCTCATATGCAAACCCGCGCAAATCTCACATAATCAGCAATCCCAACGCCCAATCCTTCCAGTCACTGGAGGAATCCGGACAATATGAGTCCCCTAATCGTCCCAAAACCTCCACCCAGTGGAGGAATCACCCCGCTACGGACCGTCTCAAAGTCCAAAAACATCCACCTACTGGAAGAATCCTCCCGCTCACGCATCACATAACATCCCAATCCTTCCAGTCACTGGAAGAATCCTCCCGCGAACAATCATCCCGACGCCCAATTCTTCCACCCACTGGAAAATCCTCCCGCAAACAGCCCGCGCAACAACGCAAGCGGGGTGTTCCGTCCACCCACTGGAGGAATCACCCCGCCAAACAGCCCGCGCACCTAGCCAGCCGCCAACTCAGATGATGCCGCGATCGGCAAGCGGGCCCTGCCAATCCGGGTATTCGCCTTCGCGCGCGGACGCGATCAACTGCTCCGGCTCACGCTTCGCCGGCAGCGTCTTCGGCTTGAACGGGAACTTTTCGGCACGCATCTTCTCGTATGTCACAATATCGTCTTCATACTGCAACGTCAGATCGATATCGTCATAGCCGTTCATCAGGCGCCAACGGGTATAGTCGTTCACTTCGAACGGCAGCGTCACGTCGCCGCACGTCACCGTGCGATCCTCCAGGCTCACCGTCATATCACGGCCCGGCTCCTCGTCAAGCAGCTTCCACAGCAGCTCAACGGATTCCTGCGGCATAATCGCAGCCAGCACGCCGTTCTTCGCGGTGTTGCCGTAGAAAATGTCGGCGAAACGAGACGAAATCACCACGCGGAAGCCGTAATCATGCAATGCCCACACGGCATGTTCACGAGAAGATCCGATACCGAAATCCGGTCCGGCAACGAGAATCTTGCCCCGCTTGTATTCCGGCTGGTTGAGCACGAATTCCGGATCGCGACGCCATGCATAGAACAGCGCGTCGTCGAAACCGGACTTCTGCACGCGCTTCAAGAACACGGCTGGAATAATCTGGTCAGTATCGACATTGGAACGGCGAAGCGGCACGGCCACGCCGGTAAGAGTAGTCAGTTTTCCATTTCACTATTTCTTTCGATGTAACGATTCACAGAATGCCGGAAATCCAAGATTTCTCAGGTTTTCAAGCATTCTCAACGATTCACAGATCAGCCGGAGACGAGATGGTACCGCGGATGGCCGTTGCGGCGGCGACCGCCGGCGACGCCAGATGCGTACGCGACCCCTTGCCCTGTCGACCTTCGAAATTGCGGTTCGAAGTGGAGATGGAACGTTCGCGGGCCACCATCTTGTCGGGGTTCATGCCCAGGCACATGGAGCAGCCTGCGTTACGCCATTCGGCACCGAAGTCCTTGAAGATCTTGTCAAGTCCTTCCTTTTCCGCCTGCAAACGCACGCGAGAGGAGGCCGGCACCACGAGCACGCGGTGAATGTTTTCGGCCTTGTGATGCCCCTTCATAATGGAAGCGGCCACACGCAGATCCTCGAGACGTCCGTTGGTGCAGGAGCCGATGAACACGGTATCCACGGCAATGTCTTTGATGCGCATGCCCGGCGTCAAGCCATGTAGGCAATGGCACGCTCGGCCGCGGTGCGCTCGGTTTCATCGTTGAACGAAGCCGGATCCGGCACCACGCCGGAAATCTTGATGCCCTGACCCGGGTTGGTGCCCCACGTCACATACGGCTCGAGATCTTCGGCCTTGATGGTCACTTCCTTGTCGAATACGGCGTCGTCATCGGTTTTCAGCGTCTTCCAGTATTCGATGGCCTTGTCCCACATTTCACCTTCCGGCGCATGCGGGCGTCCCTTCAGATATTCGAACGTCACTTCGTCCGGCGCGATCATGCCGGCGCGAGCGCCCGCTTCGATCGACATGTTGCAGATGGTCATGCGTGCGTCCATCGACAGTTTCTTGATGGCCTCACCACGATATTCAATGACGTGTCCCTGACCGCCGCCGGTGCCGATCTTCGCGATAATCGCAAGAATAATGTCTTTTGCGGTGACGCCCTTCGGCAGTTCACCTTCGATATTCACGGCCATGGTTTTGAACGGCTTCAGGCTCAGGGTCTGCGTTGCCATAACATGTTCGACTTCGGAGGTGCCGATGCCGATGGCCATGGCACCGAACGCGCCGTGCGTGGAGGTGTGCGAGTCACCGCACACGATCGTCATGCCCGGCTGCGTCAGGCCCAGCACCGGCGCGAACGCGTGCACCACGCCCTGATCGGCGTCTCCCAGCGGGCACAGACGTACGCCGAAATCCTTGCAGTTCTTTTCGAGCGTGCTTAGCTGCAGCGCGGAGATCTTATCCGGATTCGGGCGGTCGATGTCGGCAGTCGGCGTGTTGTGATCTTCCGTTGCGATCAGCTGGTCAAGGTGACGTGGCTTGCGTCCGGCCAGTCGCAAGCCTTCGAATGCCTGCGGACTGGTAACTTCGTGCATGAGCATCAGATCAATGTACAGCAAGTCGGGAGCCCCATCGCTACCCTTGCGTACCAAATGATCGGCCCAGACCTTCTCGGCCAATGTCGTTCCCATTGTGGGACCTCCTCGAATTTTTCCTCGCTTTTTCCTCGCGGTATTGCCAACCCGCGTTGTTCGTGCTATAAGCCTATGGTGTTCGAGCCTGGTTCGAACGCGTTTATGCCGGTATATGAGATACTTGCATGCAACGCACACATCACATATGCGCCAAGTTCACTCCAGATCATGTCAAAATCGCTGCGATTGTGGCATATCTCCCCGTATGTACCTACAAAATCGTTGAAAATTCAGATTTTTCCAGCTTTTTCCATAACTGAGTAAAGATTAAAATACCTGCTCTACCGCAGTCCGACATTGCGTACATTTTGCATTTCAATATGTGAGATGGCATAATCCCTCTTATGACTTCTTCGAATACAAGCACCACCATGCCTGAATCGCAGTCGGATGAGACTGAGCTTCCAGCTGAGACCCACCACACGACGTCTTCTCAAAGCAATGAGATTCATTCCGGTGTGGGTGTGCTTGACAAGACCGTCAAAATCCTTGACGCGCTTGAATCCGGTCCGGCAACGCTCGGACAGCTGGTTTCCTCGACGGGCTTGGCCCGACCGACCGCGCATCGACTGGCGATTGCGTTGGAGCGTCACCGTTTTGTGTTGCGTGATCAGCATGGTCGTTTCGTGCTTGGCTCGCGTTTTTTGCGGAATTGGCCGCTGCTGCCGGCGAGGATCGTTTGCTGACCGCAGCCGCGCCGATTTTGCAGACGTTGCTGGATCGCACTGGCGAATCCGCGCAGATTTACCGCCGTCAAGGCGATATGCGCGTGTGCATCGCCGCCGTGGAGCGCGCTTCCGGTTTGCGTGATTCCATTCCGGTTGGTGCGATGCTGTCGATGGAGGCCGGTTCCGCGGCCCAGATTTTGCTGGCTTGGGAGGATTCCGAACGCCTGCATCAGGGGTTGCGTCACGCCAAGTTCACCGCGGCCAAGCTTACCGCCGTGCGCAAGCGCGGTTGGGCCGAGTCGGTCAACGAGCGCGATGAAGGCGTATGCTCGATTTCCGCGCCGATTCGCAATGCTTCCGGTCAGGTGATTGCCGCAATTTCGATTTCCGGCCCGGACGGTCGTATGGGGTCCAATCCCGGACGCCGTTACGCCCCGCTGGTTATGGCTGCCGGCAAGTATTTGACCGACGCCTTGATTAAGGCTTCTTCCGGTCGCTGACGGGCAATATACAGCCTCTCAACCGTGTTCCGCGATGCATGCAGGACACGGTTTTGCCATTTCCTGCCTTCCGCAAGTTTTGCCATTTCCTTGCAGGATTTGTCGTTTCGCTCTTTTCAGCTACTTCTTACGCAGCCAAGTCAACAGTTTGCTCCACCATGTCGGCCGATGCAGCAGATCCACGCCTTCGGATTCGGGCTTCGATTCACTGGTCATGCCGTACGCGTACGCCTTGCCCGCGCTCGGTTTGCCCACCAATTCGCCGTATTCAAGCAGCTGCGTACGCGGCTCGTACGGATGGCGGATGTCGAACTCGATCAGCCGCGCGGCCCGCTTCTGCGGCACCGGACCATACGATCCGAAACCGCTGGTGGGCGACGCGATCATCATCAGACCGCCAACCTTGCCTGGCGAAGCGCCGTCTGCGCATCAGCCGAGGCCATTTCTCGCGAAACCGGCACTGTTCCAACGAATGCGTTGCGGTGATCATGCCCCGCGGAAATCGCAAAATAGTCATGCTGTTCCAATATCGCGAATTCACCGCTGTCGGCATCCGGGCAGCTGACACCCTCCCCCAGATACTGCCGGGAAGCGTTTTTTCCTCATCCAAAACGTAATGTTTTCCAGCGAAATTGCGGTAGCCTTCAATCGCACGCGCCGCATTCGCCGCGGCCGGCTTAAGCAGTTGGTAATACTGTTGCACCGGAAAATGCTGGAATACCATGCACGGGACCGCCGGTTCCTGCGATCGCCCAATTTCCTGCGATTGCGCACGCATCGCTTTCGGCACTTCGGCAAGAAATCGCAACGCCTCCGCGGACGGGCTTCCGTACCCGCCGGAACGCGCGTAATCGCCTGAATCCAGCAATACCAGGCCCAGCACGGACGCGTATGGTCCACGTCGGCAACCGGCAATGCGAAGGTGCCCGGCTCGCAAGCGAATACGCGCTGATTCGGCAAATACGATTCCGCCCGGAGTTGCACGAAACCTGCAGCTTCCGCAGAATCCATGCTTCCCACAGAATTTGCAGAATTTGCGCCCCCGAGGCCGCTCTCGCCTCCCGTAGGCTCAGGGTTCACGCATCCGGGAAATTCCCTGCAAATGCTTTCGATTTCCGCATTGCTGAGCCCGCATTGAAAATCGTGGTTGCCGAATGTCACCGCCCACGGAATGCCGCGATCGGCAAGCGGACGCACGAGCTGTTCGACAGTGGCGCGCACGGATGCGCAGGTGCGTTCCAGCGCAGCTTCGAACCGTTCTGACGCTTCGGAAGACTTGGATGAAGCGGTTTTGGAGGAAATCCCCGCGGCAGCGCTCCAACGACGTTTGCGCGTGGTTTGCGCGTATGCGGGATCATATCCTGCGATCTGATTGCCGGTGAAGATGACGATATCCGGCCTTGTGGCATCCAGTGACGCTTCGATGAGTTTGACGGTGTCTTTGCTGACTTTCGGCCCGTCTTGAATGTCGGCAAGCTGCAGCACGCGGAATTTGCCGGATTGGTGGAATTGCAATCGTCCCAGTCGCGCGGATACGGAAAGCGGGCGATCGTCGCCTTCTTCCGCCGGTTGGATGCGCGGTCGCGTGGCGGCGGCTTTTGCTGCGTTCTGCAATTCAGTCATGCTTCCTAGGGTAGTGCAATTTTCTTGGACTATGTTGTACTGGCAGACATGCTTGCGAAAAACAAAAAACCCTCGCATCTGCGAGGGTCATTGGCTGGGATGCCTGGACTCGAACCAAGAATGGCTGAACCAGAATCAGCTGTGTTGCCAATTACACCACATCCCAATTTGGCAGGCGTGGCAACTTCGAAAAAGTTGTCCGTCGTACCCCCGACCGGATTTGAACCGGTGTTGCGCCGTGAGAGGGCGTAGTCCTAGACCGCTAGACGACGGGGGCTTGAGTTATTGCTGTGATTCTCAGCTGAGCCGCGAACCGCAACGAGTGATAAATATACGCGAATCCGTAGGAGTGCGCAAGTCACGGCGTGTCGCGCCATTTTCCGCCATTCTTAAACAGCATCCCAGAACAACAAACCCGCTGGAACGGAACATTCCAGCGGGTCGACAGTCATGCGATCGGCAAAATCACACCATCAGCGCATCACAGGTGCTCGCGCAAGCCCTGCAAGCGTGCGACGGTGATCTCCTTGCCAACGATCTCCATGGATTCGAACAGCGGCGGAGACACGCGACGGCCGCTCATGGCCACACGCACCGGACCGAACGCCAGACGCGGCTTGTAACCGCCATCTTCGATCAGCGACTTGTTCAGTGTCTCATGCAGGAAGTCGGTCTTCCAATCATCTTCAGCAACGTCGGAAAGCGCCGCAATGGCGGCGTCGAGCACTGCCGGAGCGGAATCCTTCAACTGCTTCTTGGCGTCATCATCAGGCTCGATGTAGCCTCGGTGGAGAGCAGCGAGCCCACCATGCCGGCGACCTCGCCCAGCAGGCGCACGCGCGGCTGCACGAGCTCCACGGAAGCGGACAGCACCTCACGCTCGCGATCGGTCAGCGCATCCCAGGAATCGGCGGAGACCACGCCATCGCGGTTCAGGTACGGCACGGCACGGTTCAGGAAGTCCTGCGGCTCAAGCATACGGATGTGCTCGGCGTTGATGGAAATGGCCTTGTCGAGGTCGAAACGGGCCGGATTGGCCTTGACGTCACGCACGTCGAACTTTTCGATCATTTCTTCCATGGAGAACACGTCGCGGTCGGCGGCGATGGACCAACCCAGCAGCGCCAGGTAGTTCAGCAGGCCTTCGCGAATGAAACCGTTGTCGCGATGCAGGAACAGATTGGATTCCGGGTCACGCTTGGAAAGCTTCTTGTTGCCCTGGCCCATCACGTACGGCATGTGGCCGAACAGCGGCATTTCCTTGGCCACGCCCAGCTCGATCAGGTAACGGTAGAGCACGATCTGACGCGGGGTGGAGCTCAGCAGGTCCTCGCCGCGCAGCACCACGTTGATGTTCATCATGGCGTCGTCGACCGGGTTGGTCAACGTGTACAGCGGATCGCCGTTCGGGCGCACGATCACGTAATCCGGCACGGAACCAGCCTTGAACTCGATGCGGCCACGGATCAGATCGTCGAACGCGACATCCTCATCGGGCATGCGGATACGCAGGGCGGGCTTGCGGCCTTCGGCACGGAAGGCGGCCTTCTGCTCTTCGGTGAGATCACGGTCGTAGCCGTCGTAACCGAAAGCCTTCGGGCGGCCGGCGGCCACGTTGCGGGCTTCGATTTCTTCCGGAGTGGAGAAGGATTCGTATGCATAGCCGGCTTCAAGCAGCTTGGCTGCGACATCCTTGTAGATGTCGCCACGCTCGGACTGGCGGTACGGGCCGTCGGGGCCACCCACGTTGATGCCCTCGTCCCAGTCGATGCCCAGCCAATTCAGGGCTTCGATGATCTGGTTGTAGCTTTCCTCGGAGTCGCGCTGGCGTCCGTATCTTCAATACGGAACACGAACGTGCCCTTGGTATGGCGGGCCTCAGCCCAGTTGAACAGTGCGGTGCGGACCATGCCGACGTGCGGAATGCCGGTCGGGGACGGGCAGAAACGCACGCGAACATGCTCAGGAAGTTCTGGTTTGGTGTTTTCAGCTTCAGTCATAAGCTCCATTGTGCCCCGCAAACCGGACGTGCCATCCAGTCCCACGCACCAACTCGCTTTTCGCGGTCATGAACATCCTGCAGCTAATTGACCCGATGATCGCAGCCACCAATCCTTACAACACCATGCTGGGCATGAGCCGCGCCATCGACGGACTTCCCCAACGCGTCAGAAGATGCCCCAAGTCAAAGGGGATTTTTGCGGGGTCCGTCGGGATTGTCCCACACTGCAATATTTTTCGGTATTTTTGGCGATGCAAGAGTACTGTGTTAATCGACTTCACTTTTTTGATGTCGATTCACTTTCCGAAAGGGTAATCTAATGACGGACCCCAACCAATATAATCCGCAGAACCCGCAGCAGGCCCAGCAATATGGCGGTTACGGCTCCTACGGTCAGAATGATTACGGCCAGCAGGCACCGCAATACGGCGCACCCGACTACGGCCAGCAGGCACCCCAGTATGGCGCGCCTCAATACAGCGCACCGCAATACGGCAATGCGGCCGGATACAACCAGCAGCAGCCGCAATACGGCGCACCGCAACCTCAGCCACAGGGGTCCGGCAGCTTCTTCGCACTGACCGCTCCGCTCGACCAGCCGGCCTACAACTGCACCATCGGCGAGGCGTTCATCCGCTTCTGGAAAAAGTACGCCACGTTCAAGGGCCGCGCCTCCCGCGGCGAATTCTGGTGGTGGGTTCTGTGCACATTCATCATCCAGATCGCGTTTGCCGTCATCTTCGCGGTGTTGGGCGCCATCATCGACAGCAATACAGCCAATGGAATGCGAAGCTTCGTCAACACCATTTGGGCACTGGCAACGATTGTTCCATCCCTTGCGCTTTCCGTTCGCCGCCTGCACGACACCAACAAGGCCGGCACCACGCTGGTCATCCTCTACGCGATTGACTTCATCGGTGGCGTTCTGCTGAGCGTCGGCCTCGTCATGACGGGACTTGGCGCCATTTCCGTAATCGGTGGCGGATCGAGCTCGACTGGCGCAGCCGGCATACTCCTGTTGATCATCGGTTTCATCGCATGCCTGGCCACGTCGATCGTGCTCATTGTGCTCATGGCCAAGAAGACCGATCCAGCCGGCGCACGCTTCGACGATCCGGCAGCCGGCAACGGCTACGCCCCAGCCCCGGGCATGCCACCGACCGCAACCGCACAATACGCCCCGAACGGCACTCCGGCACCGGTCGCCGACCCGTACGCAGCGGCTGTTCCGACGCCAACCGCTGATCCGTATACGGCAGCCGCTCCGGCACCTGCAATGCCTGCGCCGACTCCGGCAATGCCCACCGCAGACCCGTATGGCGCTCCGACCCCAGCCCCGGCAGCCACCAACACTCCGTACGGCAACCCGTATGGCGCTCCTTACGGAACTCCGACCGATCAGTACGCAGCACCTGCGATGCCAGCCGCTCCAGCCGCCCAGTACACTCCGGCCGCCCCGGCAACTCCGCATGCAGCCCCGGCACCCGAAGCCCCTTCCATGCCGAGCATGCCTCCGCTGCCTACGGTTCCGGAACAGTCCACCCAGCTTGACCAGACGCAGTTCGATCGCCCCACGTTCGGCAACGATTCGCAGGGCCAGACCCCGTACGGATCCGACAATTCCGACGATTCCGACGATCCTACCGTGTACGGCAACATACAGCATTGACGAAATATGCAGGTTCAGCACTGAACTTAAGAACCGAACTTGCAATAATCAGTACTACATAAAGAAAATCCCGGCACCGCAATCGCAAGTGCCCGGGATTTTCTTATTCCTATATCGATAATTCCCACTAATTCGGATTATCTCGGATTGCCCACGTCACGCAGCATCCGCACCTTCGCCTGAATCACCCGAATCATCGGAATCATCCATGTAGCTCATACTTTTCATAGCGTCCGTCATCAAATTGAACTTTTCAGCGAGCGCTTCCTTGCTCTTACGTTCATCCTCATCTTTGGCTTCCTGCTCGGCCCTCTTCGGATCCCAACGCAGGCACTCCGCATGATGATCCCACTCCATGCCCGCGCACGGAATGACATTGTCCGCGGTTATGGTGAATGTGTTGTCGCAGAAGGAATTCTCCTCGAGTGGCGTTGCCCTGCCCGCCTCACGCACAGCATTACGCAGCGCAACCATTCGAGACAAGGTCACGTCGCCGACATAGATCGGCGGAACAGCCATCTGCTCGCACAACTCGTTGATGTACAGCATCACCGGCAGCACGCGCACGGTCTGTTCGTCCACATCGTCAATGCCTTCGCACATGAGATTCATCAGACCGTCACCCACCGCGAGCGCCGCGAGGAATCGCCCGGTGAGCGTCCTTGGGGTCGTGGTGAAAGCGTAGCAGTAGTTGACATCTTCCAGCGCTCCGCCGTCGAAGCCCAGGCTGACGCTCTGCCGAATGTACTCCACGATCTTTTGCAGTATATTGCGGACTTCCGTCTCGACATGGGCGTCGATGAAGATGCCCAGAATGTCGGCCGCTTCGAAGAACAGGTCGGCATTGTTGGTTTCGGAATAATTGCGCATCACATCGTATGCCTGATTGGCCCGCGTGAGCGCTTGCACAATTTCCGGATCGCAACCCGGAATCTCGTCCATTCCCTCGTACACGGCTTCCGCCACGGACGGGTTAATCCCGTGGGACAATCGCAGCATTGCCCTTGCCATGGTGCAGGAGAATCTTACTTGCAGATCTTCCGTGTACTTTGCGTCATTCTCCATCTCCTGAACGGTTTGCAGCGGCCATAATTCCACCACTCCAACACAGCTTTCGATGGCAATTTTCATATGAGGCCTATCGAATAATTGATAAAGCGCTCCGTTGTTGATAGTGAAAGCCATGCGTGCCCCTTTGCAGCTTCGACATTTTGTTTTCCTCACTGGACCCAACAGCATCCAGCCCTTCCATGATTGCATGGAATCCCCGTTCTTTCAACAACCGCCGCACTCATTGTCGCGTGTCTCGGTCAAAAGTTTCCAATCCGGCGATTCCATGCCGCATTATGCACTATTTCACGTCGGCCGCGGGATCGACGTAAGCGATCGACAATACTTTGCGTGTATCGCAATCGTACGTAATGGAAGTGATGGAGGCGAGTGCCGTATGGCGTAGCAGCATATTATGTTCCGGGTGCCCGGTTTCCAGCATGTGCCTGTAGCTCCAGATGGGCGATTCATGGCTGACTACGATGATTTGCTCGCCGGGATGCTCCCCCACTTTTTCGAGGGCGAACGCTTGCACACGATGCGCGATCGCTGGTAGCTTTCACCCCAGCTTGGCTTCCACAGGTTGCGTACCAGCTTCCAGTTGCCGTTTTTCCAGAGTGCGCCTTCGCCGTAGCCGATGCGCGTGCCGCGGAATTCGTTGCGCGCTTCGATGATGCGCTCGTCGGTGGTAAGTTCCAGCGGCTCCTCGCCACGGGTTTCACGCACTTCGTTGAGTGCGGTGAGGATTTCGCCGGCCGTTTCGCGCGTGCGTTCCAGCGGCGACGAGTAGATGGCGGAAACTGTGTTGAGTCGTGGATTGACGGCAATGTAGTGCGCGGTCGCCTGCGCCATGCGCACACCCACTTCCGACAGGTGGAATCCGGGCAGTCGTTCGTAGAGCAAATGCCCTGGATTTTCGACTTTGCCGTGACGTACGAAATGGATGGTTGTTGCGGGCATCCCTACCGCCTTTCCGCAAGATGCTGCCGGACTGCTGACGTTGACCGATGGAACGAAAATCCTGCAATCGCAAGCTTTGGAAGCGTTGCGCAACCATTTTGCAACAACCGTCTTTCGCCCGCCGGACATCTTTTCGTCCACCAAGTGAACGTGTGGTGAGTACTTACAAAATAGCCAATCGAATTATGTCTGCCAACCTCAATGCACCGCGTGTTGCGACAGTACCTCCGCATAAAGTTGTCTAGTTCAAGAAAATGGCACACAACCAGTCTCCACCCCCTATGCAACACGCTTGAACGCAATCGATTGACGTTCAAGCAAGGTTGAAGTGAGAGACTGGGGCTGGAGAGAAAACAATCAAGACAGAACAAGGGTATATCAAGCGGTCCGCGGCAACGCAACGCAGCGGACGCAAGCACCAACCGTGAGCAGAAAGGAGCGGCAAAACATGACCAATTCAGTCCTCGCCGGCGCCAAAAGCATCGGCCAACATCTTTTCGGAGGGTACGCGGAGCTTCTTCGAATACCGCACACCGCCCGATTTTCGGTCGGTTCAGTGATCGCATGCATGCCGTTCCCGATGGTCGGCATGACGATTACGATTTCCGTGCAGCATTATTACGGCAATTATTCGCTGGCAGGCGCGCTGACGGCCGTGCAGGCGATCGCGCTGGCCGTTGCGAGCCCGGTGCTCGGCAAGCTGGTTGACAAGTTCGGCCAGCGTCAGGTGTCGATTCCGACAATCATCGTGTGGATGATTGCGGCGACCGCACTGGTTTCCTGCATCACCGCCCGAGTACCGTCGTGGATTCTGTTCTGTATCGTACCGTTCATGGCGGCGATTCCGCCGTGGGGCGCGATGAGCCGTCAGCGTTGGACCACGCTGCTTAAAGGTGACACGGAGAAAACCAACCGCGCGCTTTCGCTTTCCGGCGTGTTCGACGAATGCATGTGGGTGATCGGCAATCCGCTCGCCTCCACACTGGCCGTGATTTCCGGGCTGTTGGCATTCTCATTCACTGGCGTGTGTGTGGTGGTCGGTGCGCTCATGTTCCTCACCGAACTTTCCACCGAGCCGAAATCGCAGACGCAGCTGGCTCGCGAAGCGGGCATGACCCGCAAGGAATACCGTGAGCGCGAAGCCGCCCGTTCCAAGGCGTTGCAGGCGGAAGCGGCCATTGAGTACGCTCGCGATCGCGCACGTTCCGAAGGCAAAACGGCTGCGGAAGTGCAGGCCGCCATGGATCAGGCCGCCGCCGATGTGAATGCCGGGCGCAAGGAGTCGATTTGGGGGCCGGGCCTAATCGCCGTATGCGTGACGTGGTTCGGTTTGGGCGCGTTCCAGTCGGCCGCCAGCATTTCGATCGTCGCGTTCGCCACGGAAGCGAATATGAAGCAGTACACCGGTTTCGTGTTCGCCTGCTTCTCGTTCAGCTCGCTGATCGGCGCGCTCGTGTATGGCGCAAAGAATTGGACTATTCCGCTGTGGAAGCGTTTCTACTTCTGCCTTGCCGTGGTCGATCTAGGCATCGGCTCGTTCATGTTCGCCAAACATCTGTGGGTGATCATGATCATCTACCTGTTCATCGGCGTATGCCAGGCACCGACGTGGGTGAACGGCAACCAGCTGATGCTGCACTTGGTGCCGCCCACACGCTTCACCGAAGGCATGGCCTGGATGGGTGCGATGAACTCAATCGGCGGTTCCGTCGGCTCGGCGATTGCCGGCCAGTTCATCGACCGTATGGGATCACACGGTGGTTTCATTGTAGTGACGGCTCTGGCGCTCACCTCGCTGGCGATCGCCCTGTTCGGCTTCAAACAGATCAAGGACTCCACCGAGCAGCCCATGCTTACCACCGTAAGCGTGTGACCTTTCGCACGTAAAGCATGCAGAGCATACGAAAAGGCGGTGCTTATACCTTTATAGGTGTAAGCACCGCCTTTTCATATTCAGGACTGTCCGGCCGTCTGCGCGAGTCGGGAATCAGGGCAGATTTGATCAGGGCAGATTTCCGGGTTGTGCAGGCAGATTTTCCGAATTCAGGACTACTTGGGCCAGCCGTTGGGAGTGTGTTCCAGCGACCATACACCGAGCCTGTGCGAGAAGCTGTTCTGCCACTTGGCTTCCAGCTCTTCCGGCGTGAGGCGGTTGTCAGCCTTGCGCAAACGGTTCATAGCGTTGGTATGCGTATCGTCGAGCAACCATTTGCGTGTCAGGAAATTCCACACCATCACCACGGCGGTGGCGATGAGCTTGCCGACATTGGTGCGAATCAGATATTCCGTGCTCTGCGACACGTAGGCATCATGGTTCATGCCATACGTGGAGATCCAGATAATGGCGTCGTTCATGAACAGGCCGATGACCGCGCCGACCACGAAAATGAGGATTTCCATCCAACGAGCCATGTCATCACGGTGCTTGAACACCAGTTTCATGCTGGCAATGTAGTTGAAAATCAGGGAAATAATGAACGAGATGGTTGCGGCGAGCACGTTGTGCATATGGAACACGCCGACGAGAAGATTCAGAATGCCCCAGTCGATAATGAAGGCGATCACGCCAACGAGGCCAAATTTCATAAGCTGTTCAATCAGTTTTCTCACAACGAATATTTAACACGCGCACGCAGACCACTTTGGCGGACATCCAGACAAAGCCCAAAATTTCTCACACAGCCACCCCGTCTGAGCCGTTTGACGCCTAGACTGGAGATGAACACGTAAAGGCTGATTCCAACAATCCAAGGAGAGCATCATGCCAGTCATCCACACTCATGTTTCCGTTTCCACCACTCCCGAGCAGCGCGAGGCGCTGAAGTCCGCATACGGCAAGGCGATCACCGCCGTTCCCGGCAAGTCCGAAGGCTGGCTGATGTGCCCGTTTGAAGACAATATGCCGATTTATTTCGGCGGTGACGATTCCAAGCCGGCCGCATACGTCGAAGTGAACGTGTTCGGCCGTTCCGTGCCCGGTTCCGCTTGGGAGAAGCTGACCGAGCAGATCATGGCCGCATTGGAGAAGGAACTGGGCATTCCGGCCGACCGCACGTACATCCGCTACACCGCCACCACCGACTGGGGCTGGAACGGCGGCAACTTCTGACGAAGTTACCTCCGTTCCTTCGAGGTTCACCCATATTGCGAACCTCTCACCTCACCTACGGGAAACACACCGTGTTCCCCGCCTCACGGTTCGGGGCGACAACTTCTGACGAAGTCACCTCCGTTCCTTCGAGGTCATGGCGTTGCGACGTTCGCTAGAAACCGCCGAAATTAAGGTGCAAAAAGGCGGTCACCTACGCATATACGCAAGTGACCGCCCTAAAATGTTGCGATCAGAACGCTACGACTCGTTTATCACACGATCTTCGGCATCGGCGTGGTCAGCGAAACGGTGAGATTCACATGCACCAAACCGGCACCGGAATGCACTTCAACCTTCTTCAACGTCACCGTACGCTCTTCAGCCGGAGCGGAATCGTTGTCAGTCATCGTGGCCGGAGACTTCACCGCAACCAGTGCAAGCGAACCGAAATCAATACCGGCGCTGGCGCACAGGTCCACCGCCTTATTAAGCGATTCAGCAAAACCGTCCTTCAGGATCACGCGATCTGCCGGCACACCGTACGCGTTTTCGGCAACCCAACGCACGTTCTCCACCAGAGCCATACCCTTGTGGCTGTGCGGCGTGGCCGGCATGGAACCATTCACCACCGCGTCAACGAACGCGTCAAGCTGCGGGGCGAGCGCATCGCCGCCATCGCGATACAGGTTGCCGATAATCGGCTCGCGGAACTCCAGATCCCTGGCGGTCTGCTGCAACGCCGGAATTTGATCGTCTTCGCCATCCCACAGGTTAATCAGCGGGAACGTAGGAATATCAAGACCTTCCAAACGCTGCACGTGGAACGGGTAACGCCAGGCAAGCGCCGGATCGTCACGCCAGGTGGAAGCGCGGGTCACCACAATCGCGGCGGACGGCCACTGTGCGCCATACTCGCGGCAAGCAATGTCAAGCCACTTCTGAGCGCCCGCGTCAGCACCGTAACCGGCCTCGACGATCACCACATCATGCAGGGCGCACGCCATTTCCACGGAAACCAGCGTCGGAATGCCGATCGACACGTTCGCGAACGGACCGCCGTGCACATACACGGGAGAACCATTCACCGTTTCCGTCTTCGCCGCTTCACCGCATCGGAAAGAATGCCGGTAATGCGCCACAAATCAACGAATTCACCGAACGTAACGGCCTTGCCGTCCTTCGTGCCGGCAATCATCTTGGCAACGCGCTCGGCGATCTCATCCATGGAACGGGAGAGCACCACGATCTGCATGAGCTCGCAGGTCGGAGTGAGCACCACACGCTCGGCCACATTGCCCTTGCCGCGGTCCACCGCGATCTGACGCAGCGAACGGGACGGCACTTCGGAACGCGCGGCACGGCGATATCGTCGAGCTTGCCGTCGTCGATGGCCTTCTCAGCGAAGGAAACCAGCAGGTTCTGGGCCGCTTCGATAGCGCCCATTTCGCCGCACAGACCCCAGTCGATCAGCTCAGGGTGAGTCAGGGAAGCCTTGCCGCCGCCCGAAGCGCCACCCTTGGAACCGGCAGCGGTAATGCCCATGCTCGGCTGACGGAGCACTGCGGCCGCATCAATGCCACGCTCACGCAACGCGTCGATCAGCGCGATCGTGGTGGTGGTCTTGCCCTCGCCGCGAGACGCCTTCAGCGGAGTATCGGCGGTGACGAGCACGACCTTGCCATGCTTGCGTGGAGCATCCGGATCATTCTTCAAATAATCGAGATAGCCGAACGCATCAATCTTCTGCACCAAGCCGTACTGGCTGGTGAAATCCTCAATGCTGGTCACTGGGGTTCCTTTCTTCAAATTGGAATGCACGCCATTCTAACGATGTTGTATTGCGGAAAATAATTGGCTCCCGCAACGTGGTCACGAGAGCCGAATAGTGAGATTTTAGAAGTCCGACATGTGGAAGCCGTTCTTCATGTTCATGCTGGCGGTGTACAGCACGGAATCAAGAAGCTTGTCGGTTTCCTCCTTGAGCTGCGCGGCCATGGTCTCGTTGGCTGCGGCAAGGATTTCACGGGCTTCGCCGTTGCGCACGGCTTCGATGATTGCATCCGGTTCCATAGGCTGAACATCGCCGATTTCGTCTTCCGCATCGAATTCGTCGGTCACGTCACCCACCAAACGTTCGATCTGCTCGTCGGTAGAGGCAACCATGCGGTGGCCCATCGCGCCGGTCTTCTCCTGATAGCGTTCCACGGCGTTGGCGGTGTCGGCGAAGCTGGAATCGCACAGGGCCGCGATGATGCGGTTCTCCCAATAGAAGTTTTCGGACGTGACGCGCGTGGTGGTGTCTTCCAAATACTTCGGCGTGGAGTTGACGTTCGGGAAGAACGGCACGAGCGTGTTGAACGGATTGGAACCATAGGCGATCCACTGGATCGCACGGCTCACCTGCGGGCGGTACGGGCGGATCTGCATCACCGCAAGCTGGCTCTGACGGTTGATGCCGATCGGGCGGAACATGTGGCGGGTGCGCTGGTCGCCAAGCTTTCCATACGGATCGTACGGAGTGCCCTGATAGTGGGAGCTCAGCACATACTTCACATCTTCGATGGTGATTTTGGCGTTCCGGCTGGCGAGCCCACGGAATATCGTCGGAAACCGGCTTGTGGTCGGCATCCTGACCATCCCACTGCTCGTCGTACGGGTTAAGGAAACGCTGCATGTACCAGGCACGCGGAGTGTTGTACACGTGGTCGGAATCGGAGTGGGAGCCGAACGCGTCACGCGGGTTGAACGGAGTGGAATTCTCCACCGACAGGTCAAGATGGTTGCGTTCGATGAACTCGGCCAGATCGGCGGAGCACATGTGGTCCTCCTGCTCGCCAAACGCATCTTCAAGATCAAATTCGTCAATGCCCAGCTGGTTCGGCATGGTCACGTACGCTTCGTCCGGCACACGCTTGGCGATCCAATGATGGCCGCCAACGGTTTCCAGCCACCAGATCTCGTCGACGTCGGAGAAAGCAACGCCGTTCATCTCATACGTGCCATACTCCTCAAGCAGAGCGCCCAAACGTTCCACACCCTCACGGGCGGTGGTGACGTACGGCAGCACGAGAGTAAGGAAATCCTCTTCGCCAATGCCACCGGCGACTTCCGGCTCATAGCCTTCTTCGCCTTCCTTGCCTTTGGCCGGCGTGAGTTCCACGAACGGATCGGCACCGAGCACACGCTCATTGGTGGTGAGCGTTTCGGTGGCGCTCATGGCAACGTTCGCTTCGTTCACGCCAGCTTCGCCCCAAATGCCTTCCTTCAGATCGGCATTCGGCACAGCCGTATACTGCAGCGGATTGTCAGGAAGATCGATTTCAACATGCGAAAGCACGCTCTTGTACTTGCGCGGCTGATCTTCAGGCTTGACTACGATGAAGCGCTTCGGGCAAAACTCACCATTTGCACTATCTTCATTACGGGCGATGATGGTCGATCCGTCATAACTTGCGTCTTTGCCAACCAAAATCGTGGTGCACGCCATAATTATTCAGCAATCCTTTCGATTATTGTCAATACGTTTTCGTCGGATATATTTCTGATTTCCGCATCTTTATATCGTTATATTGCTGCGGAAATCAAATTTCTGGCCTTACTTGAGATCCTCTTTCACAAATCAGGCTTTTCCAGTGAGGAAAATAGCGCCCTGATCAACGATTGTACCGGAAGTACGCAGCGCACGTTCCATTTCGTTGAGCCAGAATCCCTGATTGAGGCCGGCGAGCGGAGCCGTGGTACCCCACACATGCAGATAGTAGTCATGATCCTGATCTGGCGGATATGGACCGTTGTAACGCATCGTCACTGCGGGATCACTGCTGCGGCCCTGCAGCAACGGCGAGGCGGCGGACGTGCGTCCCTGAACCGTTTCAGGAATCATCGCGGAAACCGTGCGCGAGAAATCAGCCGGAATCGCGAGCGCGTGAGAATCGTTGAAATCGTACATCAGCGCATCCACGGGCAGGTTCGCGAGGGACCAATGATTCCACTGGAAACCGCATACCGGAATTGAATCCGGATCAACGAATTCCCAATGCAGGAACTGCACTGCAGGATCAAGCGCATCAATGTAGAAGGGGAAGGAAACAATCGGCGTACCGTTCGATGCAGTTCTCAGGCGGCGCCGCCTTGGCAAACCGCGTCGGGGAATGACGGTGAAATCTGCGGAAATCTTCATGCACCCAGTATCCCTCAAGCGTCTGACTCATACAAGGTTTCAATTGACGGCATAACGAAACATAACGAAACGACCCCTGCGGCGAGCCTGTGGGGCACGCGGGCAGGGGTCGGTCCGGGAAACAGGGCCTATCAGACCTCACATCGCTTGAAAAACAAGGCGTTACAGGCGATAGGCACAGCTAGTACGGCTCAGTTGGCCGGGTGGTAGAAGTCGCCGTTGAGGGCGGCTTCGGCACGGGCCTGAGCCTCTTCGAAGGTGACTTCGGCAAGGGAGGCACGCACGTCGTCGAGTGCCACCGGAGTCATGGACAGGGAGTTCACGCCAAGACCGGCCAGCACTACGGCCAAGTCCGGATCGGCAGCGGCCTCGCCGCACACGCCCACCGGCATACCCTTGGCGTTGCCCGCGTCGCAGATCATCTTGATGGCACGCAGCACCGCCGGATGCCAGGCGGTCTGATAGTTGGCAACGGAACCGAGCGTACGGTCGGCGGCCAGCGTGTACTGGGTCAGATCGTTGGTGCCGATCGACACGAAGTCGGCCACGTCGGCCACCTTATCGGCCATAAGCGCGATCGACGGCACTTCAGCCATCGCACCCACGAACTTCAGACCGAAGCTCTTGCCAAGCTTCACGAAATAGTCAGCCTCATGCTGGTCGGCAACCATCGGGGCCATGACCCACAGGTTCGCGTCGGTGGCGGCATCGGCTGCGGCGAGCGCCTTGAGCTGGCCTTCGAGCACGTCCATGTGGGCGCGCAGGGTGCGCAGACCGCGCAGGCCGAGAGCCGGATTCGGCTCGTCTTCCGGAGTGAGGAACGGCAGCGGCTTGTCAGCGCCGGCATCGAGCATACGAATCACGACCTTCTTGCCCGGGAACTGGCTCAACAGCTCGGTGTAAGCGCGGGTCTGCTCTTCGACGGTCGGCGGCTCGGAGTTGCCGATGAACAGGAATTCAGTACGGAACAGACCAACGCCTTCAGCGCCATATTCCAGCGCCTTAGCTGCGTCGGCCGGCTTGCCCACGTTGGCGAGCAGCGGAATGAGGTGGCCGTCCTTGGTGGAGCCCGGATTGCCGCGCAGTTCCTTGGCTGCGGCCGCGCGGGACTTGGCGGCTTCGGCTGCGGCGATCTCCTCTTCGGTCGGGTCGACGACCAGTTCGCCCTTGGCCGCATTGACGACCACGGTGGTGCCGTCGGTCAGATTCTCGGCTTCGGCTGCGGAAACAACCGCCACGATGCCGCGGGCACGGGCCAGGATGGCGGTGTGCGAGGTCGGGCCGCCCTGCGAGGTGACGATGGCGAGGGTCTTGCTCATGTCGAGCGCCGCGGTGTCGGCGGGGGAAAGATCTTCGGCAACGAGCACGAACGGGGTTTCGCTCTGCGGCAGGCCCGGTGCGGGAGCGCCCATAAGGTCGGCGATTACGCGCTGGCCGACATCATGCAGATCGGCGGCACGCTCGGCCTGATAGCCACCGATAGCACGGAACATGTCTTCCACCGCGGCAAAGCCTTCGAGCACTGCACGTTCAGCGGTCTTACCCTGCTGAACCAGACCCTTGATGGATTCAGCCAGCGACGGATCGGAAGCGAACATGGCGACGGCCTGCAGAATCGGAGCGGCCTGCTTGGCGCCTTCGTCACCATTGGCGGCCTCTTCGGCACGACGGTTCAGGTCGGCGTTCACCAGTGCGAGGGACTTTTCAACGCGAGCGATTTCGCTTTCGGCAGCAATGCCTTCCGCACGCGGAGCGTCCGACGGTTCCGGCAGTGGCTGCGCCATACGGATGACCGGGCCGACTGCAACACCGCGACCAATGCCAACACCTTTGATAATCATGTGAACTCCTTTGACCTGTTTCCTTGTTTTGTTGTTTGCCCGCGAAAGGAACGCGAACCGAACGTTTGTTGTTGTGATTTCCGCGCTTGCTTTGCGCGTCGAGTTACTGCGTGATTCCCACCGTCTTTGCCGGTAAATCATTTTCAGCCTGCACACAGTATACACACTTTAAGCCGTAACACACAACCGGTAAACGTTTTCTGCGTTTCGTGAAAAAAGGTGCTATAGTAATTATCAGCGGCGCACCGAGGCATTTCGCTCGGCAAGCAGCACGACTTTCAAATAACACAACCAAAAATCAATCAACACACGACTCAAAGGAGTGTCCATCATGGCAACCCGCACCACCGTCATCAACGATCCCGTCGGCATCCACGCCCGTCCGGCCGCACAGTTCACCCAGGCCGTCACCGCCTCCGGCTGCACCGTCACCATCGCCAAGGAAGGCGGCAACCCGGTTCCGGCTAGCTCCATCCTGTCCGTCATGGGCCTGGGCATCAAGCAGGGCGATTCCGTGGTCATCGACGTGCAGGGCGCCGATGATGAAACCGTGGCAGACAACCTGCTGAACATCCTCGTCAACGCCGAGTGATCTTCCTCTTGCTGAAGATTTCAGAATTTCGCAAGATATTCAACAATCTTCAGTTATTGCATCGCAATTATGGAATCGCAATGCAACATGCATGATTGCGATACTTGCGATACTTGCTTTCAGCCACCTGCCGCTTTCGACGGGTGGCTGTTTTATTCTTGAATACGCGATTGAGATACGGCAGTAATTCGAATAATCCGAGTTTTTCGAGCATTTCGAATATTTGTGGTGAGGAGAGCATGGCACGCACAACCGACAATGCTTCGGCTTCGGCAGCTTCGGCGAACAGTTCGATCACGAACGTCGCAGCGCTGGCCAACGTCTCCATCGCCACCGTCTCCCGCGTACTTTCCGGCAAACGCACCAAAGACGACGACATCGCACGCCGCGTGCGAGCGGCCGCGGCACACCTCAACTATTCGGTCAATTATGCGGCGAGCGCGTTGCGCAGCACCGTCACCAACACCATCGGCCTGGTGATTCCGACCGCCAACGACCCGTTCTGCGCGCAGCTGCTTGACGAAATCGAACCCGTCATCGACGTGGATTCGCAGCAACTGCTGCTCGGCATCGGCGGCGATCAGGCCACGCAGATTCAACGCATCGAGTCATTGATGGACCGCCATGTTGACGGTCTGATCGTGCTGCCCGCCTGGGGAGCCTACCTTTCCGCGGAGCTTGAACATTACGCCTCCACACTGCCGATCGTGCAAGTGGGCGGACGCCAATGCTCGTTCCGCACATCCATGGTGAGCGTCGACGAAAACGCAGCCATGGAAATCGTGATCGGGCATTTGGCCGAACGTGGCATCGCATCCGTGGCATACATGGCCGGCAAGGAAATCTCCTTCGAATCGGCGGAACTGTTCACCATGTTCCACACTCAGATGCGAGCGCACCATCTTGCCACCGAAACCGAATGGAACAAGTTCGGAGACCGTAGCGTGCAGCGCGGATTCAACTGCGCCATGCGACTGTTTTCCGAGCCGCTCGTGCAACCGGAGGCCGTGGTGTGCGCCGACGATGCGATCGCGTTCGGCGTGATGGTGGCGTTGCATTCGCTTGGGCTTCGCGTGCCTGAAGATGTGCTGGTGGTTGGCTACAACGATTCGCCAATCGCACGCACCACCCATGCCGCCGCTGACCAGCCGTGCGCCCGCCATTCAAGCAAATCGTCTCCGAAGCGCTACGCCTACTCAACGACGGCCCCGACAACCCCGCGCATATCTCACTTGCACCGCAACTGATCGTGCGCGAATCCACCAACTACCAGCGCTGAATCGCTTTTTGCAATTTTGCTGACGGTTATCGCACAATAGCAAGCCAGAATCATACAGCCAAACAACCATTTCCCCACCCGCTGGAGGAATCCGCACGCAGGAAAACAGTATGCGCCAACGACGCTGGCCCTAACCGGCAATGAGGGCGCAGAAGAGGGCTTCGAAGACCAGTACGGGATTGCCGTTGCCGGCCAAACGGCGACGTGCGACGGCGATATCTTCCAGTCGCCGCACCGCTCCCCCGCGCGAAGACGTACCGACAGATCGGTAATCGACGAACGATTCTCCAAATTAATCAAGCCAACCGAATCTTCGGCATTGTTCTGCAGCACGGCCACATCGCGGTATACACTGGCGATCGAATTCAACGCACGGTCGAGCACATCGCGCGTCAATCGTGTGGTCTGTCGCTTCAGCTCGTCTTTTTTTGCGATCGCATTGTACGCGCCACGCAGTTTGGGAGGAATACGATCCTTCGCACCAAGCCCATTGACCCTACGAAAATCAGCTTCCGCTTCCGCCGCCTTGACCTTCACCTCCGCTTCGGCCTGCGCTTTCGCACTGTCGATAAGATTGCCGGCAAGCAGCACCGCATCCGACGCGCGACGCAATCCAAGCACGCCCACAATCAGCTCGTCGCGGTCAGACATCACCTGCTCATTCTTCGCATACAAGCGCGCGATGCCGATATGCCCTTCCGCAAGACGTGCGGCACGCACCGCGATTTTCGGCTCGAATCCGCCATTTTGCTCCAGAAATGCAGCCACCGCCTGCGTGGAGGGCACGGCAAGATTGACGATGCGAGTGCGCGAGCGAATCGTCGGCAACACGTCCTGCGCACTCGGCGCACACAAGAGCCAAATCGTATGCTCACTCGGCTCCTCAATCTCCTTGAGCAACACGTTGGTGGTGCGTTCCAGCATGCGATCGACATCTTCGATAATGATGATGCGCCACGGCGCAGTGCTTGGCATCTGCTCGGACGTAGTGATGATGTCTCGCACCTCGTCGATGCCGATGGTCACTTTGTTGGTGGCAAGCACGGTCACGTCGGGGTGAGTGCCGGCAAGCACCTGCTGCGCGGCTTTGGTCGGCTCGTCGCCAAGACCATGATCAGAGCTCTCCAGCGCCGCCGCAAACGCGCGCGCACATTGGAACGCCCCGATCCGGGAGGGCCGCAAATCAGCCAGGATTGCGCAATGGCTTTCGGATCGCCACTTGCGATGGCTTTGAGTTGTTCGACAACCTGCTGCTGGCCGACGATCGAATCCCACACGCTCATCGGCTAGCCCCCGTTTGAAGAGCTTCCGATTGGCCGATTTGCGCAAAATCAGATTGGATATGCGACCATACTTCTTCAATGGATTGGCTGGCATCAATCACGCGGAAACGTTGCGATTCCGCCTTTGCCAAGTCAAGGAACGCCTGTCGCGTACGATTTTGGAAATCGTCTCCCGCGGATTCCATGCGATCTTCATCATGCTGTAGTCGTGCATGCGATTGCATAGGATCAAGATCCAGCAGATACGTGCGATTCGGCAATAGCTCACACGTTGCCCACATACTTAAGTCGCGGATTTCACCTGCCGTCAATTCGCGGCCGCCAGCCTGGTATGCAAGAGAAGAATCAAGGTACCGATCGGTAATTACCACGGCACCGCGTTCCAGTGCAGGGCGAATCACCTCGGCAACATGCTGGGCACGGTCAGCGGCGAACAGCAGCGCCTCCGCACGCGGAGCGATATCCGCATCGGAACCTTCCACGCCGCCAAGCAGCAACTCGCGAATCGCCACGCCAAGCACAGTACCGCCTGGCTCGCGCGTGACCACGCATTCGCGCCCCTGCGCCTCAACGTACGCACGCAACCGTTCAACCTGCGTGGTTTTGCCGACGCCGTCTACACCTCAAAGGAGATGAATATGCCTTGCATATTCATCACTCTACATTGCGGCGTCGCAACGCTACCGCTGCTCACTGCTACGAACAGTCCACCAGACTGTTCATCACCGGGCGGGAACTACGGCGGGACGGGTGTAGCCTTCGTTGGCGGCAAGCCATTCCACATCGGCCTTCACCGTGGTCGGCGTGGAACCGATCTCCTTGGCGATACGGGTGTTGGCCCAACCCTTATCGGCCAACTCGCGCACCTTGGCACGGCGATCGGCACGAGCCTTATCGACGGAAGCCGCCTTGGAAGTCTTAGAAGCCTTGGCAGCACCAGCCTTCTTAGCCCCGCCCTTGCCGGCGGCAGTCTTACGCCCACGCCTTTTCGACGGGCCCTGCGCACGCTTCTCAGCCAGCAACGGAACGCCTCGGCCGGTTCGATCGACTCAGGAGCATACTGCTTCGGCAACGTACGATTCGTCTCACCATCGGTGATATACGCGCCGTAGAAGCCTTCCTTGATGGTCACCTGCTTCTGCGTTTCCGGATCGACGCCCAATTCGCGCAGCGGCGGCTTCGCAGCGCCACGGCCACGCCCACGGCCATACTTCGGCTGGGCGAACAGTTCCTTCGCCTTATCCACATCAACCGTGAAAATCTCATCTTCCGAAGCAAGCGAACGCGTATCCGACTTGCCATCGGCACCGGTCTTCGTCAAATACGGACCGTAACGACCATTATTGGCCTGCACGGTAACCGTCTGCACTTCACCGGTCTGCGCATCCACCTCTTCATACGAACCGACTTCACGCGGCAAGCTCAGCAGACGCAACGCATCATCCACGTCAACGATTCCGGACTCATCGTCTTGAACAACGACGCCATCTTCGGGCGATCGGCAGCGGCTTTCTTCGCACCCTTGCCGCGCTTCGGCTTCTCACTAGCGCCACCGGCAGCATCACCAGCATCGCCGGCATCGGCAGAAGGCATCACCAGCGCAACATACGGCCCGAAACGACCATTACGCACTTCAACGGTGCCTCCGGAAACCGGATCGACGCCAAGAGCGCGCGGACCGCCGGAATGGTTCTCGATCAAATCATGACCGACTTCCACCGTCAGCTCATCCGGAGCGAGCGTATCCGGCAGCGAGGCACGCTTCGGATTGCCCTCATCATCCAGATGGTTCATATCCTCCAAATACGGGCCATATCGACCGACGCGCACATGCAAACCGTCGCCAATCTCAATCGTATTGATCTCGCGAGCGTCGATTTCACCCAACTGCGCGACCTGCTGCTGCAAACCGGCATGCGCCTCGTCCGCAGACTGCGCGGCACCCTCACCGGAACCGAAATAGAAGCGGGTCAGCCAATTCCTGCCGGTCTCCTGACCGCTCGCGATCTGGTCAAGACCGCTTTCCATATCGGCAGTGAACTCGTAATCCACATACCGCGGGAACTTCGTTTCCAGCAATTTGACCACGGAGAACGCGAGCCACGACGGAATCAACGCACGACCGCGCTCATACACGTACCCGCGATCGATGATCGTGGAAATAATGCTCGCATACGTGGACGGGCGGCCGATTTCCTTCTGTTCCAACGTTTTCACGAGCGACGCTTCGGTGTAACGCGCCGGAGGCTGAGTTTCGTGTCCGTCGGCACCAACCGCCACCGCGGCGAGCGCATCGCCCGGATTCATCGGCGGAAGCGACACATTGTCATCCGACTTCTTATCCGCTTTGCTGGATTTACCGGATTGCGCAGCCTGTTCAACGCTTCCAGCAGCATCGCCCTTCTTCGATTCGGCGGATGCGCGGCGGCCTTCACCGGTCGCCTTCATAAAGCCAGGGAATTCGATGACAGTGCCGGAAGCCTGGAACATGGCTTCCCCATTCGATTCGGTCGACGCGGACAGTCGCACGGTCGCCGTGGAACCGGTTGCGTCTGCCATCTGGCAGGCAAGCGTGCGCTGCCAGATCAGCGTGTACAGCTTGAGCTGGTCGGCCGGCACTTTGCTTGCGATTTCCGCAGGGTCACGGAATTTCGCGCCCGCCGGCCTGATGCATTCGTGGGCTTCCTGCGCGCCTGCCGTCTTTGTGGCATATTGTTTCGGCGCGTCCGACAGATAGTTTTCGCCGAAATGCTTGACGACGCTTCGCGTGCGGCTGCGATCGCCTCTTGCGACAGCGTCACCGAATCGGTACGCATGTAGGTGATATAGCCGTTTTCGTACAATCCTTGCGCAGCACGCATGGTCTGACGCGAGCTCATGCCGAGACGATTGCCGGCGGTCTGCTGCAAGGTGGACGTGGTAAACGGTGGAACCGGACGGCGACGGTACGGCTTGGTTTCCATCGACGCGACAGTAAACGTTGCAAATTCCAATGCCTGCGCAATCGCGGAAGCCTGCGCCTCGTCCAACTGCACGACCTGATCCTTCGCACCGGCCGCAGTCAGCTTGCCATCGGCGCCGAAATCCTTGGAACCAGCCAAACGACGGCCACCCAACGACACCATACGAGACTCGAACGCAACATTATTGCCATCGGCATCCGGCGCCTCCAACGTTGCGGTGACATCCCAATACGGGGCACGCACGAACGCCATACGCTCGCGCTCGCGCTCCACGATCAAACGCGTGGCGACGGACTGCACACGGCCCGCGGAAAGACCCGGCCCAACCTTGCGCCACAGCACCGGAGAAAGCTCATAGCCGTACAGGCGGTCCAGAATACGGCGGGTTTCCTGGGCGTCGACCATGTCGTCGTCAACGTCGCGAGTATTGTCAAGCGACGCTTTGATGGCTTCCTTCGTGATTTCGTGGAACACCATGCGCTTAACCGGCACTTTCGGCTTGAGCGTCTGTACCAGATGCCAGGCGATGGCCTCTCCCTCGCGATCCTCATCGGTTGCGAGGTACAGGGTGTCGGCTTTTTTCAACGCGCTTTTCAGCTCGGACACGGTTTTCTTCTTGTTGCCGTCGACGATGTAGTACGGCTTGAATCCGTCTTCCACGTCAACGCCGAACTTGCCGAATTTGGTTTTGTCGGCGGCCGGCACCTGGCTCGGCTGCGCAAGATCTCGAATATGGCCGACCGAGGCCATCACCGTATATTCGGAGCCCAAATACCCACCGATTTTCTTGGCCTTGGTGGGAGACTCCACAATCACGAGCTTGCTGCCGGTAGCCATAGCCACTCCTTATTACTAGCGTTTGCAACGCAATAATACTCACTGACCGTATGCAGTTGCAAACCGTCCGTGTGGCGCGAGCGACCGGTGCCGGAAATTTTCGGCGTGATCGTACGTTTTGCCGTCAGCGTTTCGGAGGGGCCGGAGGTGCACCGACAAGCCCAAGTTTCGTCAATGGCGAGGCGGTCAGCTGACGCATGGTCAACACCAGCCCGAACACCAACGACGCAACGGAAGCCGTCAGAATCACCGTGGAAAGGTGCGCACCAGAATTCGTCCATTCCGCACTCATCGCAAGTCCCGGCTGAATCTGCCAAATAATGTATGCGCCATACAGGGTGCCGAGCACGCCGAACGTCAACAGCACGCTGCCGACGATCTGCACGGAAGGCGACGACGCACGCGAACCGGGCTCATCCATGCCGTTCGCAAACGTCGCGGCAAGCGTGATCATTGCCACTCCGCCGACGATCAGCAACGCCATGATCACGTCGGTCGGCCGGTGCCACTGTCCCGCAATCACCGACAATCCGACGAGTACCGCATACAGCCAGCCGATCACGGCAACGAGCGCACGGCATACGCGAGGCACGGCGCATAGTAGGATCATTCCTGCCGCGGCGGCGAGTATGACATGCCCGGAAGGCGCGGAATTATTGGGATTTGATTCCAGATTGATTAAGTACGGACGTGGCAGCAGCGGCTTCAGCAACTCTGCTGCGGCAAAGCAGATTCCGCCGAATACCGCCAGTTGAGCAATCAACAGCCATCGTTTTCTTACGATAAGTACGGCGAGGGCGATTATCGACATAATCGCGCTTGTTGCGATTACAACGGTGGAAATGGTGAAAACATGCACGACCGGTTCCAGCCATCCCGGCAGGGCCGCATCGAATTTTCGACCAGACCATGTCTTCATAGCTTTGGCCTTCCATCGTGCGCACGCCCAACCACCAGACGCCCACCGCGGCGGCAAGCAGCAGCAGACCGAACACCACGCTGAGCATAATGCTCGACACGCGCGGATGACGGGTCAGCGGATCGGCTTTGGCAAGCCCTTCGCTCACTTCACGTGGGGAAAGCACCTGTTCGATCGGATCAGACGGCGGCTGCGGCACGGGAACGGGCGCGACCGGCTGTTCCAGCATATTCGCGGACTTGTGCGGGTCTCGGATGATTGGCTTGAATTCGTCGGTCATAATCATCGAGAATACGGCATTGGCTCTACGGTATGCGCGAATGGCATGAAGATATAAGAAAACCTCCACGCACCCGGAAGAGGCCACTTACCCTTGCTGCATTCCTGCCCTGGGGGAGTTGGGTGACGTACCGCCACGCGGAGGCAAAGACCAGTGTACACCATGCCCGGACCGAACCGCGCCGCAAGCCGCACGAACCGCAGCGCAACCCGCGCCACAGGCCGCGCACGAACCACACAGACCATGCCATGATCCGTGGAGCAGCCAGCCCCACGACCAGCGACACAGGGAAATCAAACGTCAAAATGCCGCTTCCCCATGAGCATCCCGCGTAAGGAGGGCGGACGGGTATGCTTGATGAGGAATCGCACACGAATATTGTGTGTTTGTTTTAAGTTCGGAAGGTTGTTCTTATGACTGAAGCGGTGGAATATCCCGATCTGGTGGTCGTGGGCGCGGGCCTGTTCGGCCTGACCGTGGCCCAGCAGGCCGTGGAGAGGCTCGGCGTGCGCGTGGAGATCATCGACGTGCGCGACCACATCGGCGGCAACGCGTACAGCTACATGGACGAGGAGACCGGCGCGGAGATCCACAAGTACGGCGCCCACCTGTTCCACACGTCCAACAGGCGCGTGTGGGACTACGTGAACAGGTTCACCTCGTTCACGAACTACGTGCACCGCGTGTACGCCACGCACGACGGCGAGGTCTACCCCCTGCCGATCAACCTGGGCACCATCAACCAGTTCTTCCGCGCGCACTACACGCCCGCCGAAGCCAAGGCGCTCGTGGCCGAGCAGGCCGGCGAGCTGGCGGGCAAGGATCCCCAGAACCTCAACGACAAGGGCATTTCGCTGATCGGCCGCCCCCTGTACGAGGCGTTCATCAAGAACTACACGGGCAAGCAGTGGCAGACCGATCCGAAGGACCTGCCAGCGGGCATCATCAACCGCCTGCCGGTGCGCTTCAACTACGACAACCGTTATTTCAAGGACACGTGGGAGGGCCTGCCGGCCGACGGCTACACCGCGTGGATGGAGCGCATGATCGACGATCCGCGCATCCATGTGACCCTGGAGACCGACTTCTTCGACGGGTCCCAGCCGTACAACAAGGCGGCTTTGGCCGCGGCCGGCGTGCCGGTGGTGTATACGGGTCCGGTGGACCGCTACTTCGACTACTCGCTGGGCGAGCTCAAGTGGCGCACGGTCGACTTCAAGGAGGTGCGTTACGACGAGGGCGACCATTTCGGCTGCCCGGTGATGAACTTCTCCGACGCGGACGTGCCGTACACGCGCGCGATCGAGTTCAAGAACTTCAATCCGGAGCGCGCCGCCTCGCAGAATCCCGACAGGACCGTGGTGTGGGAGGAGTACAGCCGTTTCGCCGAGCGTGGCGACGAGCCGTACTATCCGATCAACACGGAGGCCGACAAGGCGCTGTACGCGAGGTACGAGGAGCTCGCGAAGGCCGAGCCGAAGACGGTGTTCGGCGGCCGTTTGGGCACGTACAAGTACTACGACATGCACAATGTGATCGACACCGCGTTGACCGCGTACGAGGAACAGGTCGAACCCCTTCTCAAGAAGTGACGATACGCATCGTTTCCAAATCGTAATTAAAAATCCCCAATCCACCGACGGTAGATTGGGGATCCCTCATATCAGGCGAACTAAAAATCAGGCGCGCCACACATCCTTGCCAGCTGCCTTGGCGGCGGCGACATCGGCGTCAAGCTGCTCTTCGCTGCCTTCAACCTCGCCCTTGATGAACTCCTCCACCAAGCGGCGGGCCTCGCCATCCTCGTGCTGCACGGCCGGCGACTTCATGAAATAGGAGCTCGGAGCCAGAATCGGACCAGCCAGATGGCGATCGAGCGCAATCTTGGCGGCACGCACGGCGTCAATCACAATACCGGCGGAATTCGGGGAATCCCACACCTGCAGCTTGTATTCCAAGCTCAGTGGCACATCGCCGAACGTGGTGCCTTCAAGACGCACGAACGCGAACTTGCGGTCGTCAAGCCATGCCACGTAATCGGACGGGCCGATATGCACATTGTGCGGGTCCATATCGTGCGGCACCACGGAGGTGACGGCGCGGGTCTGGAAATCTTCTTGGATTCCAAGCGCGAGCGCTGCAGCATGTTCATGAAGTCCATGTTGCCGCCCACATTGAGCTGGTACGTGCGGTCCAAGCGCACGCCACGATCCTCGAACAGACGGGCGAGCACGCGGTGCGTGATGGTGGCGCCGACCTGGGACTTGATATCGTCGCCGACGATCGGCACACCGGCGTCACGGAACTTCTGAGCCCATTCCGGATCGGATGCGATGAACACCGGCAGGCAGTTCACGAACGCGCATCCGGCGTCCATGGCGGCTTGGGCGTATGCCTTGTCGGCCTGCTCGGAACCGACCGGCAGGTAGGAAACGAGCACGTCGACCTTCTGTCGCGCAGCACCTGGGCCACGTCGACCGGCTCGCGCCGGACTCTTCGATCATCTGGCGATAGTATTCACCCAGACCATCGTTGGTCGGGCCGCGCAGCACTTCGACACCCAGATTCGGCACGTCGGCGAATTTGATCGTGTTGTTCTGCGACGCTCGATGGCTTCAGACAGATCCTTGCCGACCTTCAGCGCGTCCACATCGAATGCGGCGACGAATTCAATGTCGCGCACGCGATATCCGCCGAAATTGTTGTGCATCAGACCGGGAATCTTATCCTCGTCCTTCGTGTCTTTGTAGTATTCAACGCCCTGCACCAGCGAAGAAGCGCAATTGCCAACGCCAGCGATAGCTACACGAATGCTCATCTGTAAACGACTCCTCTGTTATATATATGTAT
>ENA-OQBU01000023-OQBU01000023.1-human-gut-metagenome-genome-assembly--contig:-NODE-23-length-55430-cov-7.034519_pt1 | contig 55430 bp, 54 predicted proteins | sample MGYA00242492_ERZ504566 | MGnify/ENA primary metagenome ERZ504566 (study PRJEB26092, sample SAMD00036261) | human gut metagenome | host: Homo sapiens | study: EMG produced TPA metagenomics assembly of...
ATACTGGAAAACCGCCAGTATCGAGGCAATGGAATGCGAAAGATGATGATGCGTTAGCTCAACGCTTTCTTGATGCGCTGCAGGCTGATCGGCTTCGGCGTGCCGAGTTCCTGCGCCCACAATGATACGTAGAATTCCTCAAGCATCCAACGTGCGGTGACCGCCTGCTTCATCAACGCCTCATGACGCGGACCTGCAGGCTCACGTTCGGCCTTCGCCATGGCCTTGTCGGCCAACTGCTTGGCCTCATCAGCCTCCCAAGCCCAACGCACATCACGATTCTTGTCGTTCTTCGCCTTACCTAAACGAAGCACGTCAGCATGCAGATACCGTTCAATCGACGCCAACGCATCCGGGGGAGTCTTGCCGATGAATCCCGGATACACCAGCGTGGCGATATGCTCACGAATCGACTGCAAAACGCTCAACATCGGCAGATCGGCCTTGCCTGACACGGCTTTATCAACCTCCGCATACCGCTTCAAAATAGCGATCACATCATGCGCAACCGCATACACGGTATCTTCGAACACTTCACGCACATCAAGCACCGCATTCGCCAACGCCTCATCATCCGGCAATTCGTCAACATTCGGCAGCAAACGCTTCACCGCAGCCAACTGCAGATCCTCAGTAAGATCCTTCGTGGCTGATATGGTGCGGACGCCAACATCAACGCCTCCGCACCCAACCAACGCGACGAAATACGCTCGCTCGGCATACGCAAAACATCAAGTGCACCGCGCCACAGCATGGTGGAACGAGCTTCGGTAGTGGCACCAGCCTTATGCAGCAGATTGGCCTGCTCCACAAGCTTGCCCTGATTTCCAGCGTTTTCCGCCTGCTTCTTTACCATCTGCCGTGCGGAAGCCTCGGCTTGCTCCGCAAACTTGCGCTGCAACTCCACCAACGATTTGCCCGAGCCAAGCACCTTGACAGGGCCCCGCGCATGACGCCTGCCATGCTGACTCTTGCGACTCGGAGGCAACTGCTGCTCCACAGAGAACGTCACGCGCAAATACGGCGTGAGCTTGCTCCACAATTCACCAGTCAACACTTCAGGGTGAATCTGCGCGCCAACGATGCTGATTGCCGCCTGCGTGAACGTATGAGGCAAATCCGGCCACGCGGCCACACCCTCCGCATTGGTAGGAGCAAGATTCGGCTTCTGCTGGTTACCGGAACCAGGCAGATCCGGATACCTCTCATCAATCCACGCACGAATCTTATGAGCCGTATCAGGAGCGGGAACAAACTGCACGCGCAACGTCTTCGGCAACGACTTGATCATGCCGACAATCAACTCATCCAGCAATCCGGGAACATTCCACGTGAACTGTTCCGGTGTCAAACGAGACAACACCTTCAACGGCACATGCACGGTCACGCCATCGTTTGGATCATGCGGATCATACACATAACTCAACCGCAAATCGATAGGGGAGCCGTCCGTACCCAACGTATGCCAATGATCCGGATAATCAGCCAACGACACTGACTCGGCATCAGCAAGACGCTCCACCTTCTCCGGATCAAAATCCAACAAATCCGGCTGCTCATCATGCTTTGACTTCCACCATTTCGCAAGATCCGCAACCGACGTGACAGTATTGGGAATCACCGAATTATAAAAATCGAACAGATCCTCATCACTGACCGCCTGCGCCATCTGACGTGTGCGACTCGCATCGTCGGCGGCGTCCTCCAGCACATCGCGATTCTTCGCAATGAAATCGTCATACGAGAACCGCTGCTGAATATCGCCCTCGACCAAACCCTGACGAATCAGAAAATCACGGGCCTCCAGCGGATTGATACGACCCCACTGCACCGTACGATCCTGCACTATCGGCAAACCATACAACAGTACCTTCGCGCTCGCCACCGCGGAGCCACGCGAACCAGACCAATGCGGATCCGCATACGTGGTTCGCGTCAACGAACCCGCCAACGGTTCAGCCCAAGCAGGATCGATCTGGGCGGAATATCGCGCCCACAAGCGGCTCGTTTCCACCAACTCCGTGCTCATCACCCATTGCGGTGTCGACTTGGCGACCGCGGAAGCCGGGAACAATGCGAAATGCGTGCCACGCGCACCCTGATAATCATTCTTCGCCATCTTCTGCGCACGCTTCATGGCACGCGCACGGGCAGCGCCCTTCAAGCCAGCGAAATCAGATGCCTTCGGTTCACGCACGATCTGCATGCCCATCATCGACAACAAGCCCGAAAGCATCGACGTATGAATACCCTGCGCATCCCACGAACAACACAACGAATGCGCAGCCTGCTGATTCGACGGAAGCTGACGAATCTCAAGCGGCGGACGCGAAGCCGGAATCGGATCGCCAACCTTGAACTTGAATTCCTTGCACATCTCACGCAACTGCGTGACCAGATCCTTCCACTGACGGATGCGCAGCCAACTCAAATACTCAGTCTTGCAAATCCTACGAAGCGCGGAATTGCTCGGCTCGCCATCAGCTTGGAACACGCGATCCCACAAGTTCAACGCGGTCAGAAAATCACTGGACGGATCGGCATACCGGTTATGAATGCGGTCGGCCTCCTCACGATTCTCATCCGGACGTTCGCGGGGATCCTGCAAACTCAGGAACGCGACCACCACCAGCACTGCGGCCAACGTGTTCGGCGTGGTCGACTTCGCAGCCTCGATGATCATACGGCCCAAACGCACGTCGATCGGAATGCGTGCAAGCATGCGACCCGTGTGCGTCAGCACAACCTCGCCATGCTTGCGCGCCACGGCCTTCAACTCGGTCAACTCATTGAAACCATCAGACACCGCCTTCATATCAGGCGGATCGATAAAGCCGAAATCCGTAACATCCTGCGCGGTACGAGCCACACCCACCGACAGCATATGCAATACGACCGCACCCAACGACGTGCGCAGAATCTCAGGCTCCGTGAATTCCGGGCGCGTCTCGAAATCCTCGCGAGAATACAAGCGAATCGCAATACCATCTGCAATACGGCCGCAACGACCCGAACGTTGGTTCGCGCTCGCCTGACTGATCGGTTCAATCGGAAGCCGTTGCACTTTCGCGCTCTTCGAATAACGTGAAATACGAGCGGTGCCAGGGTCGACCACATAACGAATGCCCGGCACCGTCAACGACGTTTCGGCCACATTCGTAGCGATCACAATACGCTGATGGTCATGCGGCTCAAACACGCGATGCTGCTCCTTGGAGGACAACCGCGCGAACAACGGCACGATCTCAATCGCATCAGGACGACGCATATCAATGGCACGCGGACCATAATGATGGCGCAGCGCATTCTCAAAATCATGAATGTCGCGCTCGCCCGAAGCGAACACGAGAATATCGCGCGGGCCACGGTCATGACTCGAATGAATCACCAACTCGGCACAGGCGCGCGCCACCGCCGTCGGCATGTCAACGTTCGGCTCATGGGAATCCTTCGCGTCGGGAGCGGCCGACAACGTTTCATAGTCGGCATCGCCCGGCATCGCGCCCGTTTCAAACCGGGTACGGAACGCATCAACGCCGGAGCGGTGCCCAGCGGCTCATACACGACCTGCACGGGGTAGGTTCGTCCCGAAACCTCGATAACCGGCACTTTCGTATGCAAAGCGTGCTCGAAATGCTCCTGGAACTTCACCGAATCAATCGTCGCCGACGTGATTACCAATTTCAGGTCACGTCGTTTCGGCAATAGCGCAGTCAAATAACCGAGCAGAAAGTCAATATTGAGACTACGTTCGTGCGCCTCGTCGATAACGATCGTATCGTATTGCATCAGTTTCGGATCGCGTTGAATCTGCGCCAACAGAATACCGTCGGTCACCACGCGGAGACGGGTCTTCGGTGAGCTCTCATCGGTGAAACGCACCTGATAGCCGACCTCGTCGCCCAAACGCACGCCCATCTCCGCGGCGATACGTTCGGCCACGGTACGAGCGGCCAGCCTACGCGGCTGCGTGTGCACAATCTGCCTGCCATGCGATCCACGGCCCAATTCCAACAGAATCTTCGGCAGCTGCGTGGTCTTACCGGAACCCGTCTGACCAGACACAATCACGACTTGGCTCGACTTCACCGCCTCGGCAATATCGCTACGTGCAGCGGAAACCGGCAGTTGGGAAGGATATTCGAATTTCATGCCTTCATAACCTCGATAACACGGAAGCCCTTCGAACTCGCGTACTTACTTACCTCATAACCATCGCCAAGCTGCGTGGCAAGCCACGGAATCAACGAATCCGACCCCAAATTCTTCTGCACCACCAAATAGGCGGTACCACCCGCATTCAAACGCGGCAGCCACGTCATCAACAACTCATGAAGCACATCCTTGCCAACACGAATCGGCGGATTCGACCAAATCAGATCAAACGTCACATCCGAAGGGATCTCATCGGCGGTGACCGCATGAACGTTCCTCACACCATTGAGCTCGGCATTGCGACGCGTCAGATCCAACGCGCGTTCATTCACGTCCAACGCCCAAATATCAGCCTTCGGCGAAGCAAAACCAAGTGTCAACGCAATCGGGCCCCAACCGCAACCCAGATCAAGGAACGTACCCTCCTCAGGAGGCTCCGGAGCCTGACGAAGCAGCACGGACGTTCCCAAATCCACGCGATTGCCGGAAAACACGCCATTGGAAACCTCAACATCGGCCTCATTGCCTCGCAACACAACATGCAGCCTCTTACGTACATCCTTCGACTGCGGATCAGCCGCGAAATACTGTTCGGCCTGTGCCATACCCACTCCTTGCAAACGCTCGCCTCCGGCATCACGCAAGCCACGCTCATCCACGTGGCGAATGCCCGATACCCATGTCTCTAGAGAATGATGATAATAAAGACACCATAGTTTAACCGTGAGAGGTGCCATTGAGCCAAGAAAACGACATCGAGCATAGCATGAGCGCCAACGACGTGTCAGGCGTGCTCGCCGACCAGTCCGAGGTGCTGCTTGATACCAACGGCGAGAACCATTTCAACGAATCCCATGACGAACAATGGCAGGAACGCGAATCCCGCAATGCGTTGAAGCATGTGTCCGGACTCGGCGAAATGCAAGACGTCACCGAAGTCGAATACCGAAAAGTCCGCCTCGAACGCGTTGTGCTCGTCGGCGTGTGGTCCAGCCGTGAAACCACACAGGCACAGGCCGAAGAATCATTGAGAGAACTTGCCGCGCTTGCCGAAACCGCCGGCGCCGTGGTATGCGACGGCCTGCTGCAGCATCGTATCAAGCCGGACGCAGCTACATACGTTGGCTCCGGTAAAGCCCGCGAACTCGCCGGAATCGTGGCGCAAGAGGAAGCCGACACCATCGTTGTGGACGACGACCTGCCGCCAAGCCAACGCCGCGCCTTGGAAGACGCCACCAAAGTGAAGGTCGTGGATCGCACTGCCGTGATCCTCGACATTTTCGCCCAACATGCGACCTCACGCGAAGGCAAAGCCCAAGTGGAACTGGCACAACTCCAGTACATGCTGCCACGACTGCGAGGCTGGGGCGGATCACTGTCGCGACAGGCAGGTGGCCGCGCCGCAGGAGACGCGGGCATCGGCTCGCGAGGACCTGGCGAAACGAAAATCGAAATGGACCGCCGTGTGATCCGAAGCCGCATCGCCAAACTCCGCAAACAGATCGAACAGATGGCTCCCGCGCGTGACGTCAAACGTGGCGCTCGCCGTCGTTTCGGATTGCCGACCGTTGCTGTGGTTGGATATACGAACGCGGGCAAATCGTCGTTGACGAATCGGTTGACCGGATCAGCGGAATTGGTGGAGAACGCGCTATTCGCCACATTGGACACCGCAGTGCGCAGGGCGCGTGCCAAAGATGGACGTCAATATGCGTACGTCGATACCGTCGGGTTCGTGCGTCGACTGCCTACGCAGCTGATTGAAGCGTTCAAATCCACGCTGGAGGAGGTTTCCGAAGCCGATCTGATCGTGCATGTGGTGGACGGATCGCATCCGGACCCGTTCTCGCAAATCGACGCGGTCGACGATGTGCTTTCCGACATCGACGGCGTCGAAACCATTCCCACGATTATCGTGTTCAACAAGGCCGACCGTATGGATGAGGCCACACGCGAGCGTATCGAGGCGTTGATGCCGGAAGCGTACATCGTATCGGCGTTTTCCGGCGAAGGCGTCGACGATCTGCGTATGCAGGTGGAATCCATGCTGCCGACGCCGAACGTGCATGTCGAGGCGTTGCTGCCATACACTGCCGGTTCGCTGGTGTCGCGCGTACGTGAATACGGCAAAGTGATCAACGTCGAATACCGTGACGACGGTATGATGCTCGAAGCGGAAGTGGACGATCATTTGGCTGCGCAAATCGTGGAACAGTCAATCGGCTGAAAACCTTGCAAAACAGTGCAACGCAACGGACACAGCGTTTGTGAGCGCTCACATCTTTTGTGATGCATATCACTTTTCATTATTTGCAAGTCGTGTTATAACGCCTTGAAACGTCATGCTGTGTGGATAAAGTAAAGATGAAATTCTAAGAGAAAACCTGCTACCAGCGGGACATTCTTTCTTATAAGAGAGGTAAGCACATGGTGGATTCACCAATCAAGCCCACAAAGCTCGCTATCATCGGTGCCGGTGCAGTCGGCTCCACTCTCGCTTTCGCTGCCGCTCAGCGTGGCGTCGCACGTGAGATCGTGCTCGAAGACATTGCCAAGGAACGCGTCGAAGCCGAAGTACTCGACATGCAGCACGGCTCCAGCTTCTTCCCGACCGTGTCCATCGCAGGCTCCGATGATCCGGAAATCTGCCGCGACGCCGACATGATCGTCATCACCGCAGGTCCGCGTCAGAAGCCGGGTCAGTCCCGTCTCGAACTGGTCGGTGCCACCATCAACATTCTCAAGGCCATCATTCCTGGCCTCGTGAAGGTCGCTCCGAACGCCATCTACATGCTCATCACCAACCCGGTTGATATCGCAACCCATGTTGCCCAGAAGATCTCCGGCCTGCCGGCAAACCAGGTCTTCGGCTCCGGTACCAACCTTGACTCCGCACGTCTGCGCTTCCTGATCGCCCAGCAGACCGGCGTCAACGTCAAGAACGTGCACGCCTACATTGCTGGCGAACACGGCGACTCCGAAGTGCCGCTGTGGGCCTCCGCCACCATCGGTGGCGTCCCGATGTGCGACTGGACCCCGCTGCCGGGTCACGCTCCGCTCGACGCCGAAGTTCGTGAGCAGATTCACCAGGACGTCAAGAACGCCGCCTACAAGATCATCAACGGCAAGGGCGCAACCAACTACGCCATCGGCATGTCCGGCGTTGACATCATCGAAGCCGTCATGCGCGACTCCAACCGCATCCTGCCGGTGAGCTCCATGCTCCACGACTTCCACGGCATCTCCGACGTCTGCATGTCCGTGCCGACCCTCCTCAACCGTTCCGGCGTCAACACCGCCATCAACACCCCGGTGTCCGACCGCGAGCTTGCAGCCCTTACGCGTTCCGCAGAGACGCTGAAGGAAACCGCTGCCCAGTTCGGCTTCTGATAAAAAAACGCGGTAACGGAGTGCTAGCTGCGTTACACGGAATTCGACGTACCTCTGTACGCCTTCATTCCGTGCGCCTTGCTGTCACATGCGTTACCGCGTTTTTTATTGTTTTCTGGCGGCAACGGAGTGCCAGCTGCGTTACCGCTTTTTGGTTGCTTGGGTATTGACAGGCGATTGATCAGTCGTTAGACTGCAAAAAAGAAATAAAGGAAACCCCGGCCTATGGGCTGGGGTTTCTTGCGTTTTGAGAGCAATGAAAATGGTATTGAGAAACAATTTCAATAAGTTTCTTAATCGGGCTGAAAGATTAAGCATATGGCACATGACCACGCGCACGGATCGATAGCGAACACAGGAGCGGAACATCAAAAACGGCTCATGATGTCGCTCGGTCTCACCTCGACGGTATTCATAGCGGAAGTCATCAGCGCGGTCATCACAGAATCGTTGGCGCTGCTCGTTGATGCCGGACACATGCTCACCGACATGTCCGTACTCATCGCATCAACCGTCACCGCAATACTGATGCAACGCAAGCCCAGCAACAAACGCACCTGGGGCTGGGCAAGGCTCGAAGTGCTAACAGCGGCAGTCGGAGCCCTCATCCTCCTCATCGTAGGTATCTATGCGCTTGTGGAAGCCGGCATGAGACTTTTCGGCGGATCTGCCGACGAAGTAAACGACGTGCGATTGCTGCTCTTCATGGGCATACTCGGCCTCGCGGCCAATATCGGATCAATCTTTATCCTCGCATCGCAAAGCGAAGACAACATGAACATGAAAGCGGCATTCCTTGAAGTCATGAATGACGCTTTAGGGTCCGTTGCCGTAATCGTATCGGCAAGCGTGCTCATCTGCACCGGCTGGGCCGGATTCGACGCTGTGGCAGGTGGCATCATCGCACTCATGATGATCCCGCGAGCCATCAAACTGTTGCGCAACGCGGTTCGCGTGCTTCTCGAAGAAACCCCCAACGGTCTTGATCTCGATGAAGTGCGTTCCCACTTGGAACAAGTGCCGCATGTTGTGGCGGTACACGACATCCACGCGAGCATCGTATCCACAGGCATGCCGATCTTCATGGCGCATGTTGTGGTCGAACAAGGACTCACCATGAAAGAAGCGGCGGAAATACTCGCACAACTACAAGATTGCCTGCGCGAACATTTCCCCGTATCCGTACCTCATACCACCTTCCAACTCGAACCGGAAGGATACAGTTCGACCAGCAAATCCGAAATGCATTCCTAAACATTCTTAAATGACCGGTGCGTTTACCGGAAAAGAATCGCGCCCACAAAGATGGAGTCTTTGTTTATGGCTTCATCTTTGTGGGCGCGATTTCAATGGCGTTGAATAGTCTAACGTCAGATTTTGCGGAGCACGGTGACCACCTTGCCCATGATCTCAGCATGCGTGCCATCGATAGGGGAGTAGGCGGGATTGTGCGGAATGAGCCAGACATGGCCATGATCCTTGCGGAACGTTTTCACCGTGGCTTCATCGTCGAGCAGCGCCGCCACAATATCTCCATTTTCCGCGGTGTTCTGCTCGCGTACCACCACAAAATCACCATCGCAGATAGCCGCGTCAATCATGGAGTCGCCATGTACTTCAAGCATAAACAGATTGCCGGTGCCAGTGAGACGTTCCGGCAGACGCATCACATCGTCCACATGCTGCTCGGCGGTGATGGGCACGCCTGCCGCGATGCGTCCCACCAAGGGGACATCGCGGGAAGCCATGATGGATCCGCTGGAATCAGATTGGCTCGGGAATGGGATGACCTGCGCTACTTTGCCGGGCGAAACCTCGTCATCGTCGAAACTCACGACTTCGATGGCTCTGCCCTTGTTCGCGTTCATGCGAATGAAGCCCTTGTCGTCAAGCACTTGCAACTGGTGTTTGACGGATGACGGACTTTTAAGCCCTGCGGCTTCGCCGATTTCGCGGAATGAGGGAGCGAACCCCTGCTCGACGAGATGTTTTTTAATGGCGCCAAGCACCTTGCGCTGACGGTCGGTCAGCGTGCTTTCATCCGGACGCTCGGCATCCTTTTTGGGCGTGAATGGGACGGTGCTCACGGTGGGCTCCTTTCAGGTCTTAGGCAAGCATAACGCGAAACGCCGAGAAAATCAAACATCTGTTCGAGGTGTGTCTGCAATTATCGAACATTTGTGCCATACTCAGAACATGCGTTCGATAGAACAGCTGTTCGAGAAGGAGTGGCGTGATGGATCGTGTGCCGAAGGCTCATGGCGTTGATTTCAAAGTCTGGGCGGATCGACTGGCCGTAATCATGATGCTGATGGTGCTCGCATGGTGTTTGGCTGGATTGATGATGCCTGCACGCGCGCAGTCAGATCCCGGAGCGACGCCGGTGGTGGTATATACCGTCCAGCCGGGCGATACGTTGTGGGGGTACGCTGCGCGTATTACGCCTGATGGTGGCAATGTTGCGGATACTGTGGACGAGCTGGTACGACTGAATAATCTGGATTCAGTATCGCTTCGGGCCGGTCAAAGACTTATCGTTCCCGACGAGGTATGAACCCGCGCAAGATTGGCCTAGTTCAATGGTTCAGGCTATTCTTGACACCATGCATTGCCCTTTTTGTCAGAATCCAGATACCAAGGTGGTCGATACCCGCATCAGCGATGACGGCCATTCCATCCGCCGTAGGCGTGAATGCCCGAAATGCTCCAAGCGTTTCACCACGCTAGAGACCACTATGTTGTTGGTGGTGAAGCGTTCCGGCAACGCTGAGCAGTTCGATAGGAACAAGGTGATTTCTGGTGTTCGCAAGGCATGCCAGGGCCGTCCGATCAAGGAAGACGATTTGAAGGCTCTTGGCCAGCAGGTCGAAGAGGATCTTCGTGCCCGAGGACTGGCTCAAGTCAAATCCGACGAGGTCGGCAGGGCCATTTTGAAACCGTTGCGTGATCTTGATGAGGTCGCGTATATGCGATTCGCCAGTGTATACCAGAATTTTGAGAATCTTGAGGATTTCCAGAACGCGATCGACGAGCTGAAGGCCGATGCGCTGAAGTAGGTTCGAACGGTTGCGAACGCATATGATAATGCGTTTGTTTTGGCTGAAATGGACTTGGTAGCGCAAAACTGGGCGATTACGGCAAACGGCATTAGGGTTCATGCATTGTGGGGGTTCCAGCCAATAAGTGATTGGAACCCCCACAATGCATTCGTATCGTAGTGGCGTTTGCCGGATTGGGATCGTCAGCTGATCACACGCATACGGATCGTGCCTTCGATGGCTGCGAGTTCGTCCAAAGCCTTCTGGCTGGGACGCTGGGCCACATCGGTGACCACATAGCCGATTTCGCCTTCGGTGCCCAGTGCCTGTGCCGCGATGTTGATATTCTCTTCTCCGAGCACACGGTTCACCTTGGCAAGTACGCCAGGCAAATTCGCGTGAAGATGCGCGATGCGGAAGTTCGAACGAATATCAGACAGTGTGATTTGCGGAAGATTCACGGACAACATGGTGGATCCCCTGAACCAATAATCCTCAAGACGCTGTGAGACGAACTGTCCGATGGACTTCTGGGCTTCAAGCGTAGACCCGCCAATATGCGGGGTCAGAATCATATTGTCTTCATCCGCAAGGCTCGTCAAAAACTCGTCGCCGCTCTTCTTCGGCTCGACAGGGAACACATCCACTGCGGCGCCCGAAATGTGGCCGGAGTCCAAATGCTTCTTCAGAGCGTCCAAATCAGCCACAAAACCGCGGGAAAGATTGATGAAGATCGAATCCTGCTTCATATGCGCGAACTGGTCCTCACCGAAGAAACCGGTATTGGACTTGCGGCCATCGACATGCAGTGTGACCACATCGGACTGTTCGAGCAGTTCGTTCAGCGTGGAGCAACGATGGGCATTGCCCATGGCAAGCTTCTCTTCAATGTCGTAGAACACCACGCGCATGCCAAGTGCCTCGGCGATGACGGAAAGCTGAGATCCGATATTGCCGTAGCCGATGATGCCGAGCGTCTTGCCTCGCACTTCATGAGAGCCGGAAGCAGACTTGTCCCACATACCGTGCTTCATATGATGGGTGTGCGCAGGAATGCGGCGCATCAGGCAAATGATGTCGCCGATAACCAGTTCCACCACGGAGCGAGTGTTGGAATATGGGGCATTGAACACGGCGATGCCGTGCTTGCCCGCATAGTCGAGATCGACCTGATTGGTGCCGATGCAGAAGCAGCCGACGGCCGTGAGCGTCGGACGTGCGTCGATGACTTTGCTGGTCACGCTGGTTTTGGAGCGAATGCCCAGCAGATCAACGTCTTCCAAGGCGTCGATGAGTTCATCTTCGTTGAGGGCGCCCCTGAGGCACTCGACTTCGAAGCCGTGGTCACGCAGTGACTGTGCCGCGTCAGGATGAATATTTTCAAGTAACAATGCTTTAGGCATGGTTCCTACCTTATAGCTTGAGCAGTTTTTCGTCTGCATTTGTCCGGACTATAAGCAGACGTTGTGTCGGTCTGGTCATGGCGACGTATAAATCGGCTGCGGCCACAATGCGTGAGGGGGCATTCTCCTCGATGCTTCCCGGCTGCACCACCATCACTGCGTCGTATTCCAAGCCTTTCACCATTTGCGTGGAACAAACGGTGACCTGTTCATCCCAAGAGCTCTGCGCATCGAGACGGTCGAACTCCTTCGCCGTCAATGTTTCGCGAAGCTGTTCGTACACCCGCCTGCGCAACGGCTTGACCATATCGTCAGGTGCGATGATGGCCACGCGTCCGGTGCCATCGGAGGAGACGAATGCGCGGACCAGATCGACGGTCTGCTGTGCCACGGCATCGGCAATCAGACTGTCGTCGGCCAGAGTGAGGCGCTTGACCGAATCCGGCACGCCACGCACCGCATTGACGGTGGAGATGTACAATCCCTCCGTTGCCGCGAAATCACAGGCGAGCTGCGACACTTCCTTCGGATTGCGGTAATTAATCGTCAATTCGTTGAGTTGCCAATTGTGGGGTCCGAACAACGGATCCATCATACGCCGCCACGAACGGGTGCCGCCCAATGCGGAGGTTTGCGCAACATCGCCCACAATGGTGAACGAACGCGACGGGCAACGGCGGATGAGCATGCGCCAATCCATGGCGGTGAGTTCCTGAGCTTCATCGACAACGATATGCCCATATGTCCATTCACGGTCTGCGGCGGCGCGCTGCGCGGTGAGTTCCGCGTCCATCCCGTTGATATTGTCGACCAACATCTGCGAAGTGACGATGCCGGAGCCGATGCCAGCCTGAGCCAGCGTATCTTGCGCGAACTGCTCCTCCTCGGCGCGCTTGGCGTCCAACGCCTTTTGGCGGGCGACCGCTTTGGGGTCGGGGCCAAGCAGTTCCATGGCTTCATCCAGCAGCGGAATATCGCTGACGGTAAACGGCGACCCTTTGGGGCGAACCAATGCTTCGATATCGCGTTCCTCAAGCCATGGTGCGAAGCGACGAAGCTGCTGCGGCTTGCAGAACAGTTGGTCGATAAGCCATTCGCCGGTCATCGGCAACCATGCGAGATTCAACGTCTTGCGCAAGGTGTCATTCATGCGCAACTGCTGCATCACATCCGTCAACTCCGCCTGCTCCGGCTCGTAATCAAGCTTGTCCACATAACGGTTGCGCATGGCGATCAACATGCTATGCACGAAAGTTTCGCGTGCTTTGTTGTGCTGCTGTCGCGTGCGCTTGGCATCGGTGATGGCCTGTTCGATATCCGCGCGCACGATGGGCACTGCGAATCCGTTGATGCGGATCGACGGCAATGATGCGGGGACGCGTTCTCGTGCGGCAACGGCATTGGCGATGGCTTTGGACATACGAGTTCGCCCTTCAATTTCGCGGCGAACGGGTTGTCATGCGCCGTCGCGATCACGCCGGGGATCAGATCGGCGATGGTTCGGCTGACCACTCCGGTCTCGCCGAGGGAGGGGAGCACCTGATCGATGTAATGCAGGAAGGTTGAGCTCGGTCCGACCACGAGCACACCGGAGCGTTCGAGCATTCGCCGATGCGTGTAGAGCAGATATGCCGCACGGTGCAGCGCCACGGCGGTTTTGCCGGTACCCGGTCCACCCTGCACCACCACGGCCTGGTTGAGGTCGGCGCGAATAATGCGATCCTGCTCGGCTTGGATGGTTGCCACGATATCGGTCATCTTGCCGGTGCGCTTGGCGTTCAACGATGCGAGCAGCGCGCCTTCGCCGGTCAGAGTGCCGTCCGAAGACGCCTGCCCGACCTGGTCGGAGCGCACATCGAGCACCTCGTCTTCAACGCCGACCACTTCACGGAAGCTGAGTGTGATATGGCGGCGCATTACGATATCGCCATGATTGGAAGGCGTCGCTTCGTAGAACGGACGTGCCGCGTCGGGCTCGCCAATCGGTGAGGATCGGCTCGTGGTTTTCGTTGGACAGTCCGATACGCCCGATGTATCTGTGCGCACCGTGGACATCGTCGAGTCTGCCGAACACCAGGCGATCTTCGACGGCACGCAGCTGGGTGAGGCGATCCTCGTACATGGTGGCGAAGGAATCGCGTTCGGTGCGTTGCGTGGGCGATCCGTGCGAGCCGGCAGCACGCACGGTGTCGAGACGGGCACGAGCTTGGGCCCGCAGATCATCCAAGCGGCCGTACGCGCGGCTGACGGCCTGTTGTTCTTCACGCAACTGGGCGGAATAACTCGACATCTGCAATCCCTTCCTCACAAAACTTAGGCACTCCAATGTACCCCGAGGCTTCTACGAAAACCGACGAGGGCGAGTGCGACATAGCGAAGCAGGATGAATTTACGGTAGTTGATTTGATGCCATTCGTTCAATGTGGGGAAAATCAACCTCAGCATTTGCTGATTTTTTCCATTTATGTGGGGATTTATGGTGATGCGTGGGGTAAAGTGGGGAAAGAGTTTTGGGTCTAGGTGTTCCCGCGCATCATGTAAGGAGGTGTGGCGATGGTTCAAAGCGTTGAAACCGAGCCCTTCTCCGACGATGGTTCGACGCAAGCGAGCGGTGTGATGGCTGGACTGCCTCCGCTGCTGTTGGGAACATACACTCCAAAAATCGACGCCAAAGGACGTATGGCATTGCCTGCAAAATTTCGCAGCCAGCTGGGACCGGGCATGGTGATGGCCCGTGGTCAGGAGCGATGTGTCTATCTGTTGCCCCAGTCGGAATTTCGCCGGATCGCATTGCAGATCCAGCGCACATCCATGGGAAACAAGGCTGCACGTGATTATTTGCGTGTGTTCCTTTCCGGCGCGGTTGATCAGGAGCCAGACAGGCAAGGACGTGTGCTCGTGCCGCAGATGTTGCGCGATTACGCGAATTTGGGAAGCGACATCGTGGTGATTGGCGTGGGGACCCGAGCGGAGATTTGGAACAAGCAGGCATGGGAGGAATATCTCGCCGAACAGGAGCAGGGATATTCCGATATTGCCGATGACGTATTACCGGCGGTGGAATTCTGATGACAGATGTAACGACCATACATCAGCCAGTGTTGCTGCGCGACTGCGTGGATCTGGTGGTCCCGGCGTTGGCGAGGCCAGGGTCGATTGCGGTGGATTGCACGCTTGGTTTGGCGGGGCATTCCACGGCTTTTCTCAAAGCGAGTCCGCAAGCGCGTCTGATCGGCATCGATCGAGACACGGAGGCGCTTTCGCTCGCCACGCAGCGAATGCGGATGGAAGGTCTTGCCGACCGCTTCATACCCGTGCACGCCGCATTCGACGATTTCGCGCAAGTGCTTGATGATCAGGGGATCGACCAGGTAAACGCCGTGTTCATGGATTTGGGATTGTCGAGTTTGCAGATTGATGAGACGGAGCGGGGATTCTCCTATTCTCACGATGCGCCTTTGGACATGCGTATGGACGTGACCCAGCCATTGACCGCCGAACAGATACTTGCTGAATATTCGTTCGCTGATCTGGTACGCATTTTCCGTACATATGGTGAGGAACGCTTCTCCAAGCAGATAGCCCGCGAAATCGTGCGTAGGCGTGAGACCGAACCATTGACCACATCGGGGCAGCTCAACCGATTGGTGGATGAGGTTGTGCCGCAAGCGCACCGTCCTGCGGGAAATCCCGCGAAACGTGTGTTCCAGGCATTACGTATTGAAGTCAACGGCGAGCTCGACAAATTGGCGGGGACGCTACCGCAGATCGCCAACCATCTTGCGGTGGGAGGACGTTTTGGTGGTGGAGTCGTACCATTCGCTGGAAGACAAGACCGTCAAAACATTTATGAATCAAGGTCTGAAAGCTGACGTGCCCGCAGATATGCCGGTAATACCCCCGGATATGATGCCGTTCTTCAAAGAACTGACGCGAGGCGCCATCAAAGCGGCCGAGGAAGAAATCGCCATGAATCCAAGGTCGGCCTCTGTGCGACTGCGCGCAGTGGAACTGACCAGACCAATTCCTGAACGCTGGCGAAAACGATTCGACCAAGGCAATGATTACGCAAGCATGAAACGACAAGGAAGGAGGGGCTGAACGTGGCCGCACCAAGAACGATCGCATCAAACGCGGCTCCCGCAGGACGCCGGGACCAAACCGAAACCGCTGGCACCACTCGCCCTGAATTGCACGTCGTCAAAGGAACGCGGGCCGAAGGCAACAGCGTCAAGCGAGGATTCGAACAGCTCATCACATGGACGCGCACCAGAAGCACTCCATTGTTGCATCTGGTTATCGCCGTGGTGTTCCTCGGCGGATGTCTTCTGGGATCCTTAACGCTGCGTACCCAAATGGTGCAGCATTCTTTCGAGGCGAACCAGATTGAGTCGAACATTACTCGCCTGACCCAAGACGTGGAAGATGACCAGCCAAGCTTGACGAACTTGAAGCCTCGCTGCCGAGCAAGGCCGAGGAAATGGGCATGGTGCCCCAAAAAGGCGCTCTAACGATTGATCTGAACGGCTACCAGCCAAGCGGAGACGACGCTCAGTGAATCCTTTTCACCGCACTTACGCACGTTTCCACAAGAAACTGCTTACGAAAACCATGGCCATCGGCGTCATTCTGGCGTTGATGGGCACGGCTTGCCTTATTCAATTGGCCAACATCCAGTTGATCAATGGCAAAACCATGGCGCAGGCCGCGGCGCAAAGCCGCACGATTACCGTGACTTTGAAGGCACGGCGCGGCAAAATCATGGACACGAACGGCTCGATTCTCGCGCAAAGCGTGGAGCGCTACACCATCATCGGCAACCCCGAGGAAGCACAGGCCTTCACTCCCACAACCTGCACCAAACAGACCGGAGACAACTGCCATCAGATCGATGGCAAGCCGGTAGGTGCTACCGGAGCTGCGGCGGTAGCTAGACTCCTCGCTCCGGTACTGGACATGGACGCCACCGAATTGGGTGCCATGCTTTCGGGAACAGGCCAATATGCGGTACTCAAAAAAGATGTGACGCCGGCCGTTAAGCGCAAGATCTCCAAACTCAATCTGGGCGGTATCGTCTACGCGGAACTCAGCAACGAGCGCATCTATTCCAACGGAACCCTGATGGGCGCACTGCTGGGAGGTGTCGACGGTGAAGGCAAAGGCGTAGCGGGCATCGAACAGATGGAAAACAAGACGTTGACAGGCGAAGACGGGTACCAAGTCTACCAGCAAGGCAACAACGGCGTCGAAATCCCCGGAACCATGACCGAATCAAAAGACGCGGTCAACGGCTCCGATGTCACACTGACCATCGACCATGACGTGCAGTGGTACGTCGAAAAAGTGCTGAAGGAAAGCTGCACGAAATATAGTTCACCGTGGGGAGTCGCCGTGGTGCAGGACACACAAACAGGGGACATTCTCGCGCTCGCCGATAGCGACGAAATCGAAGCCGGCAGCGACCAGGCGAAAATGACGGTTTCCAGGGCCGTCAGCGAAACGTTTGAACCCGGTTCCATCGGCAAGGTTTTCACCATGTCAGGCATGATTCAGCTTGGATTGCACCAGGCATCGGATAAATTCACGGTGCCGGACCACATTACGACGAACGGGCAGACCTACAGCGATGCGACGACCCACGGCGATGAGCATTGGACGCTGGCAGGCATTCTCGAGCAATCGTCGAATGTCGGCATGATCATCGCCGCGGAGAAGATGTCTAACGAGCAGCGATATGAGTTCATCAGCAAATTCGGTATCGGACAAGACAATGGGCTTGGTCTTCCCGGAGAAGCGGATGGTCTGCTGTATTCGGCCGATCAATGGGATCTGCGAACCCAGAACACCGTGCTGTTCGGCCAGGCGTATACGACCAATGCGCTCCAGTTGACGAACGCGGTTGCCGTGATCGCCAACAAGGGCGTCAAAAAGCCGCAGCGCATCATCAAGGCGATCAGCGATGCCGAAGGGCATTCCGAAGAGCAGAAGCCTGAAGGCGAAGCGACGCGCGTGATTGACGAGCAGGTGGCCTCACAGGTGATGAATGCCATGGAATCCGTGTCCGACCACTATTCCCAGTTCATCAAAGTGGATGGTTACCGTGTCGCGGCAAAGTCCGGTACCGCGGAAGTTGCCGGTGCGGACGGACGTCTGTCGTCGATTATCAGCGATTATTCTGCGATTATTCCTGCGGATAATCCTCGTTTCATCGTTACGGTGGTGTTGAAAGATCCGCAAGGCGTTTATGGTGGTCTGACGGCAGGCCCGGTCACTGCGGAGATTGGTGAATTCCTTATACAGAAGTACGAAGTGCCGGCGTCAAGTCCGCGAACTGATGCTATTCCAGTGACTTGGTGAGTGTGTGAGCATGAAGAACGGAGGGGCGGAAAGATGAGCGCGGTCAGTGAGTCCATGAACAGACGAATGACATTGGGTCTGCTTGCCAGCAGATATGGCTTTGACTTGGATCCTACGTTTGCCACTGAAGTGACGATCACGTCCATTGCGGACGATATCGATTCGGTGCGGCCGGGATCGTTGTTCATGCCGTCCGCACCGGTGGATGAGCAACAGTTGCGTCAGGCTCAGACGCTTGGCGCATATGGTGCGGTGGTGCCTCATGCGTTGCGTGGTAAGACGGAAGGTATACAGATTCCTGTGATCTATGCCGAGCCGACCGCACAGCAGTTGGGTAGGCTTGCCAGCGAAATGGCGGGTAGCCCGTCCGATTCGTTGGCGGTGTTCGCCGTGGCGGGAAACGATGCGCAGGCGGTGGACCAGGGAGTGAGGGATCTTGCTGATTTCCTGCATATGCTTGGTAATCCGGTTGGTGTGATCAGCTCGGGCAATTCGCAATCGTTGGAACGATATCTCGATCTGGACTATCCATTATCGATTCTTGACGTGCAGCGTACGATGGCTGTGTGCGCTGAAGACGGTGCTGCTGCTGTGATTCTCGCTTTGAGCGATGAGACGTTGAAAGACGACGCATTGCAGTCGGTAAGTGTCGATGTGCTTGGTTGCGATGACAATGGTCTAGGCGAAGCCGAGATCGTCAAATCGGTTGCGCGATTTGGATGCGCTGTCGGAAAGCGAACTCATATCGCCGTCCGTACGCAGGAATCCGATGTACTCGCATCGCAAGCGGCAGCGGCGTACGGGCAGACGAACAGCAGCGCATTGTCGCTGTCCATATCGATGGTGCTTGCGGCGGGTGTACGCAAGGCCAATATCAAAAGCGCGTTGCGCGTATCTCGAGATCTGAACTAGTTTCAATCGGAACGGATACGTAAAGCACACACGATAATCGCAAACAACGTGAACAGTAAACGGAACAGCAACACAGAGGAGAAAACACAGTGAGCAGCCTGACCATGATGCCAATGAGCTTGGAGGAGATCGCCCAGGCGGTTCAGGGACGGCTGATTGCCGGAACTGCGGCAGTGAATGTGCCGGTGGCCACCAGCGCATTCACCGATTCACGGCAGATCGTTGAAGGTTCGGTTTTCGTAGCGATTGCCGGAGAGCGTGTGGACGGTCACGATTACGTGCCGCACGTGGGCGCTCAAGGTGCCGTTGCCGCAATAGTCGACCATGAGATCGCCGACGCGGTGTGCCTCAGATTGTGGTGGAGGATACGGTGCTGGCCTTGGGGGCGTTGGCCAAGCACAATATCGAGCGCCGTCGCGCGCTGGGGACTCCGTTTACGGTGGTCGGCATCACCGGTTCCGTCGGCAAGACCACCACCAAGGATCTTATGAAGGCGTTGCTGGCGCACATAGGACCGACGATTGCGCCGGTCGGATCGTTCAACAATGAAATCGGACTGCCGTTGACTTCGCTCAAAGTACATGCGGAAACTCGCTTTCTGGTTGCGGAAATGGGTGCCAATCATGTTGGGGAAATCGCGAATTTGACGTCGCTGGTGCCGCCGGATATTGCGGTCGTGTTGAAAGTCGGCGTCGCGCATCTAGGGGAATTCGGCTCGCCGGAACGCATCGCACAAGCCAAATCGGAAATCATCCGTGGTCTTGTTCCAGGTGGTCTTTCCGTACTGAACGCGAATGACGAGCATGTGGCTGCGATGAGCGCCATCGCTCCGGGCGACGTGATGTGGTTCGGACTTCCGCAGAACAATGACGGCAAGCCGGCAATCAGCGCGCAACATGTGCATTGCGACGAATTGGACCATCCGAGCTTCATTTTGGACAATGGTGATGGCGAGCATGCCGAGGTCACTCTGGGCATTTGCGGTCAGCATAACGTTATGAATGCGTTGGCGGCTGCTTCGGTAGCGATGCATTTGGGTATGTCGATGGATGAGGTCGCGTCCGCGTTGTCTGACGTCACGGCCATCAGTCCTCATCGTATGGCTGTTTCCACGGTGCACAAGCCTGAAACATCGTTCACCTTGATCGACGATTCGTTTAATGCCAATCCCGATTCCATGAAGGCGGGGCTTGACGGATTGTTGCGTTGGAAGGCGGGTGCTGAGACCCAACCGTTCCGTATTGCGGTGTTGGGTGCCATGCTTGAGCTTGGTCCGGATGAAAAGGATTTGCATGCTGGCATCGGCCGGTATGCGGTGGAAGGCGACGTTGACGCGTTGCTGACGGTCGGCAGCACATCCGATGCCTCTTTGGACGCTCTGGCCGGTGCCATGGCTGAAGGTGCATCCGCTGCGGGATGTGCTTCCCATATTGATTGGGTGCACGACATTGACGAGGCCGATCGTCTGGTGACGCAACTCGCCGTGGAACATCCGGGCGCTGTGGTGCTGCTTAAGGGCTCCCACGCTTCCGGCTTGAGCGCTTTGGCCGAACGTTGGCAGGCCCTGGCTGCACAATAGAACAAGAATATTTGGCAAGATTCGAATAATCGAATAAACGACGTTATCTGAAGAATGTCTGACTGAAACGGAGAACATCAGGTGATTTCGCTCATCATCGGAATTGTGGTGTCGCTGGTTGTGACGATCGTGGGCACCCCGCTGCTGATTCGTTTGGTGCACAAGCTGAATTATGGGCAATACATACGTCAGGATGGTCCGAAATCCCATCTAGTCAAGCGTGGCACGCCTACGTTGGGTGGCGTGGTCATCAATTTGGCGGTTGTGTTGGGCTGGGGCTCGTCGGCGCTGTACCGCTTCGTCACGCGGGGTGAGACTCCGTCGTGGTCTGCGGTGCTGGTGCTGTTTGCCATGTTGTCGATGGGATTGCTTGGTTTTATTGATGATTTCGCGAAGGTTCGTAAGAAGCAGAGCGAGGGATTGACGGTTAAGGGCAAGTTCATCGGTCAGTTCATTCTGGCTACCATATATGCGGTGCTGGCGTTGATTCTGCCTACGAATTCCGGTTTCCCCAGTGCCCAGGCCGGCATGAGCTTCATTGAGGAGCCGTTCTTCAGTTTCGAATTCGCGGGTAAGGTCGTGGCTATCGTGCTGTTCGTGATTTGGGTGAACTTCCTGATGACCGCGTGGACCAATGCCATCAATCTGACTGATGGTCTTGACGGTTTGGCAGCTGGCTCTTCGATGATTGCGTTCATGGGATATGCGGTGATCGCTTTTTGGGAGTTCTACCACCTTAAGGGATCGGGGCATGAGGGCTTTACCTACGCGGTATCTGATCCACTTGATCTGACCATTATCGCGGCTTGCGCGGCGGTAGCATGCTTCGGGTTCTGTGGTACAACTCCAATCCGGCTTCAATTTTCATGGGAGATACCGGTTCGTTGGCGCTTGGCGGCCTGTTCGCTGCCATGTCCATCGCCACGCATACGGAATTCCTCGCGATTATTCTCGGCGGCCTGTTCGTCATGGAAACGTTGAGCGATGTCATTCAGGTCGGCTATTTCAAGATGACGCATAAGCGTGTGTTCAAGATGGCTCCGATCCACCATCATTCGAATTGAAGGGATGGCCCGAAGTCAAGGTTGTGATTCGCTTCTGGATGATTGAACTGCTGTTCGTGCTGGTCGCCTTGGTGCTTTTCTATGGCGATTGGGTTGCCCGTTCCGGCTTGTGACAGTCGATGCTCGGTCTGTTGCCGTTGCGAATGAACGCAATATGACTGTGATATTAAGGCGTATGAGGTTCTGACGATCGAAGGATGATGGATATGGATATGAGCGGTAAGACCGCGATTGTGGCGGGTCTGGAGTTTCTGGCCAGAGCATGATGGAGGTGTTGGGTTCCCGCGCCGAAAAGGTGTTGGGCGTGGATGAGAAGAAGCCTGATGCCGATCTGCACTCTTTCGACCACATTGATTGGGATCATGTCGACCTGGTGATGACTTCTCCGGTATTCAATCCGAGGACCCCGTTCATTCTCGAAGCGCAACGTCGTGGCATTCCGGTGATGAGCGAGGTCGAGCTTGCCTGGCAGCTGCGGGTGGATTGCGATGCCACTGGGCATCCTGCGCAATGGATTGGCATCACCGGTACCAATGGCAAGACCTCCACTACGGAAATGACTTCGGAGATGTTGACGGCTTGCGGTTTGACCGCACCTGCTGTCGGCAATATCGGCAAAGCGGTGTCCCATGCCGCAGTCGATCCGGCAAATGATGTGCTGTGTGTTGAGCTCAGTTCTTTCCAATTGCATTTCACCGATTCTCTTGAGTTGGATTGCGCGGCGATCACCAATATCGCTGACGACCATCTTGATTGGCATGGCGGTATCGACAATTACGCGTCCGATAAAGCGAAGGTCTTCCACCATGCCAAGAAGGCGTTGGTGTACAACGCGGATGATGAGCGCGTGACCAAGCTGGCATTCGCAGCCGAAACCGCGGAAGGCTGCCGTAGGGTTGGATTCACATTGTCGGAACCGCAAGATGGCCAGATTGGCGTGAAGGACGGCTGGATCGTCGACATGTCCGGCATCGCGGGCGGTGAGGCGGGCAAGCCTGAACAGGTTGCCAAAGTTGCCGAGTTCACACATCTGACCGAGCCGGATGGCACGGTATATCCGCATTTGCTCGCCGACGCATTGACCGCATTGGCGTTGGTGTTGGGACTTGGCGCGGATAAGGAGAAGGCGATCGCATCCCTGAAGCAGTTCACTCCAGGTGGCCACCGTATCCAGACCGTCGCCACCGCCACTACGGCGGATGGGGGAGCCATTCGTTTCGTTGACGACTCCAAGGCGACCAACGCGCATGCGGCCAAGGCCTCGCTCAATAGTTTTGCCGATAAATCCGTGGTGTGGATTGCCGGAGGACTGGCCAAAGGCAGCAGTTTCGAGCAATTGGTGGCTGATCAGGCGCATACCATCAAAGCCGCGGTCATCATCGGCAGGGATCAGCAGCCGATGCTGGATGCGTTCAAGACGAGCGCTCCCAACATTCCTCTGACCATCATCGATCCGGCGGATAATGGGGTCATTATGGAACGGGCGGTTGATGCCGCGGGCGAGTATGTCCAATCCGGTGATGTGGTGCTGATGGCGCCTGCATGTGCGTCGATGGATCAGTTCAAGTCGTATGCCGATCGTGGAAACCAGTTCGCACAGCAGGCTCAGCGTTGGGTGAACGAGCATGGAAAAGCCTAAAACCAGGCAGGTTGATAGTAGTCGTCAGAAAAAGAAGGCCGCCGTCGGAAAGCAGGTCGACGATTTTCATGGTTATGTCGGTCTGCGAAGCCTGCTTAATCCGATTTGGTGTTTTCATGGGTTCAGAACCGCGGTGATCATTCTCACCATTTTCGGTGTGATCATGGTGTTTTCCAGCTCTTCGGTAAACATGATTGCCAACGGACAGTCTCCGTGGTCCCAAGCACTGAAACAGGGGGGATTCTGCGTTCTTGGACTTATCGTGGGTGTTGCCTGCATGATGATTCCGGCGGAGCTCATCAGGAAATTCAGTTTCGTCTTCCTGATTATCGCTTTGCTTTTTGCAGTCGCTGACGTTTTACCCCCCTTGGGCATCGATGTCCAAGGCAACAAAGGTTGGATCGCCTTTTTGGATTTACCTTCCAGCCCGCCGAAGTCGTTAAGCTTGCGTTGTGCATATGGCTGCCGCGGGAACTGATCTACGCGCAGAAGCAGATAAACAAAGTCGGACCATATAAGGCATATCTCAAGTTGATTGCGTGGCTTGGTCTTGCATTGCTGTTGGTTGTGAGTGGCAAGGATCTTGGCACGGCCATGATTCTGTTCGCGATCGCAGGTGCCGCGTTGCTGTTGGGAGATTTTCCTGGCAAATGGTTGGCTATCGTGGCATGCGGCGGTGCGGTTTTGGTTGGCGGACTCGTTATCACCAGTCCGAACCGACTCAGCCGCATCATGGCCACATACCAAACTTGCTCCGCATCCGACATGCAGGGGGTCTGCTATCAGGCGGTGCATGGCAAATACGCCATGGCCTCCGGAGGTTTGCTTGGAGTGGGCGTCGGCAATTCCGGAGAAAAATGGGGATATCTGCCGGAAGCGCACAACGATTTCATTTTCGCCATCATCGGTGAGGAAACGGGCTTTGTAGGCGCCTCTCTCGTCATTCTGCTGTTCTTGGTGCTTGGATGGTGCATGCTCGTGGTGGCTTTGCAATCGCAGGACAGGTACATCACTTTGGTATTGGCCAGCATTACCGTGTGGATCGTCGGCCAGGCATTCGTGAACATCGGCGTGTGGTGGGATTGTTTCCGGTGATGGGTGTGCCATTGCCGTTTGTGTCTGCGGGCGGTTCGTCGTTGATTCTGTGTTTGGGCGCTGCAGGCGTAACCATCAGCATGATGAAGCAGCAGCCGCAGATCCAAGCGGAGATGCAGCGGGTCTGAGTGTCGGCTGCGACCGTAGCATACGCTACCGCGTATTGCGGTGTGCAAACGTAGATGAAATGTGAGCATCCGCGTGTGCGACGGTATGGCGCGCGGCGTACTGGGGTGCCGTGGGCTAAGCTCGTACACTATGAGCAATCAGAAGCATATCGTTCTTGCCGGCGGTGGTACGGCAGGTCATGTCAATCCTCTGCTCGCCGTGGCGCATGTGATTCGCGAGCTTGAACCAGACGCCGATATCGCAGTGGTGGGCACTGTCGTCGGCTTGGAACACGATTTGGTTCCCCAGGCCGGTTTCGAACTGGAAACCATTGAGAAGGTTCCTTTCCCACGCAGGCCCAATATGGCGGCGCTGAAGTTTCCCGCGCAGTGGAAGGCCGAAACGGCCAAAGTCCGTGACATTCTCACCCGTCATGAGGCGCAGGTGGTTGTCGGCTTCGGCGGATACACGTCCGCTCCCGTATATGCGGCAGCGCACAAGATGGGCATTCCGATCGCGATGCATGAGCAGAATGCCCGTGCCGGAATGGCCAACAAATTGGGAGCTCGCTGGGCGTCCATGATTGGCACCGCCTATGCGCAAACCGGCTTGAAGCCACGCAAGGGTGTTGAAGCCGAGCGTGTGGGATTGCCATTGCGTGCCGAAATCGCAGCGATAGCCCATGGCATGGAACATGACCGCATTGCCACAAGACAATCGGCCGCAGCGCAACTCGGTGTCGATCCGAACCGTCCACTGGTGGTGGTGACTGGAGGGTCGCTGGGCGCGGTGAACGTGAACCGTGCGGTGGCGGCTTCCGCTAGGGAGCTGCTGGAACACGCCCAGGTGATTCATCTGACTGGGAAAGGCAAAGATGATGAAGTGCGTTCATTGGTGTCGGTGAGCGCCGGCGAACAGGTGCTTGGCGAGCTTGGCCCGGACCATGGCAATGATGGCGATTATCGTGTTGCGCCGTATTTGGAACGTATTGATCTCGCATTCGCTTGCGCCGACCTGATTATCTGTCGCTCTGGGGCCGGCACCGTATCGGAATTGACGGCTTTGGGACTCCCCGCGATTTATGTTCCGCTGCCAATCGGCAACGGCGAGCAGCGATTCAACGCCCAGCCTGTCGTCGATGCGGAAGGCGGTCTGATGGTGGCTGATCGCGAATTCACCGCCGAATGGGTCAAACAGCATGTGCCGAAGCTGCTTGCCGATTCGGATCTGCTTGCCAAGTATGGCGACAACGCCTGGCAATACGGTATTCGAGATGCCGCCGAAGTCATGGCCAAGCGCGTGCTTTCCATGATTGACGAAAAGTAGGCTGCGGCGACGGCAGGTGCGTTCGTCGCATTCCAAAATCCCACCCATGATCGGCCATATGCGAGACCATGGGTGAGACCATAATGGAACAAGCTAGAAAAAACATGCAAGAGGAGCAGTCGTGTCTGACAACCAGCGTGAAGCCGGTACCATCGTTCTTGATCCAACCCATGCGTCGTTCAGTCCGCAGGAAGGCGTGAATGATTTGGGGGCAACCCATTTCATCGGCATTGGAGGCGCGGGCATGAGCGTGCTCGCTGAAATGCTGCACGAACAGGGCGTTGAAGTGGACGGTTCAGATCGTGAACCCAGCGCCAAAACCGATCGTCTGCAGGGAATCGGCATTACCGTCGAATTCGGGCAGCGCGCAGAAAACGTCGAAGGCAAACATACCGTCGTATTCTCCAGCGCCATCAAATCCGACAATCCGGAAATCGTCGCAGCATACGAAGCAGGCGAACGCATCGTGCACCGCAGCGACATTCTCGCATTGCTGATGAACACAAAACGTGCGGTGACGGTCGCAGGAGCTCATGGCAAAACCACGACCAGTTCCATGCTGGCCCATATCCTCACCCATGCCGGTGAGGGAAATCTGGCCGATCCAAGCTATGCCATCGGCGGATCCATCCAAGGCAAGGATGGTGTGACGATTGACGGAGGCCATGCTGGTAAGGGCGACGTTCTTGTGGCGGAAGCGGACGAATCCGATGGCAGCTTTGCCAAGTATCATCCGGAAATCGCTATTGTCACCAACTCCGAAGCCGATCATCTCGACCATTACGGCACGCAGGAAAACTATCGTGCGGCTTTTGTCAATCATGTTCAGCATGCCGAAAAATCGGTGGTGATGTGCGGCGATGATGAAGGCAATCTTGCGGTATTGCGTGCTCTCGATCCGCAGACGGCCAAGCGTACGGTCGTGTATGCGACGCAGGATACGGTTTCGTTGGGTGATTTGAACGGTGCCGCGTTCGTGCATATCGAATCGGAAAGCGAAAGCGCGCAAAGCGGTGCCGAACATTTCACCTTACACATGCCCGCGGGATTGTTGGGCGAACATGAGCGTATGGTTCCGGTGACGCTTACCGTTCCAGGCATTCACAACGCGCGCAATGCCTCCGCTGCGATTATTGCGGCCGCGTTGTTGGGCGTCGATGTCGAGAACGCTGCCCAAGCCGCCACGTCGTTCCTTGGAGCTGCCCGTCGTTTCCAAGTGCGTGGTATGGTCGGCCAAGTGACTGTCGTTGATGATTACGCGCATCATCCTACGGAGATTTCGGCATTGCTGGATGCGGCGCGCCGCAGGTACCCGCAGTCGGTGATTCGCGTGATCTTCCAGCCGCACCTGTTCTCCCGGACCATGTTCTTTGCGAGTGAATTCGCTGAAGCATTGGCCAAGGCGGATGATGTGATCGTCACCGGCATTTTCCCCGCACGTGAAAAGCAGGAGGACTATCCGACGATTAGCTCCGCCACCATTGTGGACGAGGCGCTTAAGCTTGACCACACGCCTGCCGAGGATTGGATTCGCGGAGTGGAGGATATGCATACCGCGGCACAAATGATGACGATGCGTGCTCATCATGGCGATGTCATCTTCACTGTTGGCGCAGGCGACATCACACAGATGGACGAGGTGATGCTGCACTCCCTTCAGGCTCATCGTTGGGGATTGTGAGGGCTGATGACGCGAAGGGTCATCAGTCAGGTACGGGTTCGGATGGTTCCGCAACGACGCCTGAAAATCAGACGTCGCATGGTAGAACCATCCAAAGCCGGAAACACAGCGATGCCGGAAAGCAGGTTCAGCCGAAAGGCCGTTCCGTCGCTGGTGGAGCGGGACGCGCGTCTTCTTCCGGGAAGAAGACGCAGGAAATACGGTTGAGAGTGGCAACAAAGGCAGCGTGAGTCGTTCGAGATCAGGCGATTTCGTGGACGCGCGCAATCTTGCCGGCGAGGATTTCGTTTCGAAGACATTGGAGGAAACCATAGGCACGTTGGGCGTGGTAACGCGCCCGAAGGTGGTTGATTTCAGTGCGCGTCTGAAAGAACGACGCAAGGCGAACGCGCGTGTCGTCGCCATGCGCGCGTGCGTTTCCGCTGCTGTCATTGTTGTTGCAGGCGCGTTGGTATGGCTGTTTTTCTTCTCATCGGTATTCCGTCTCGAGTCCGGCAATATTAGCATTGTCGGCGCCAACGAATGGGTGAGTGAGTCTCAGGTGTTGGATATTGCGGGCCAGCAAGCAGGAAAATCGATTCTTCTCGTGTCGAACAATGACGTGGAAAAGAAAATCAAGGAGATTCCTGGAGTCACTTCCGCGCAATCCAAGAAAAAACTGCCCGACTCCCTTGAAGTGACCATCAAGGCGCAAAAGCCTGCTGCGATGCTCAAGACAGGCGAGGACAGCATGACCGCGGTCGACAGCAAGGGGCGTATATTGAATTCCGTCAGCGGAGCTTCCGTGGAAGGAATTCCCGTCATTGAAGTGAAGGATGTCGAAACAAGTCTGAGCAATCGTTCCATCAAGGAGGCGTTGAAGATCCTCAGCTCATTGCCGGAATCGATGCGCAACTCCATCACCAAGGTGACTGCCGAAACCCAGGATTCCATCACCACGGAAATCAATGGGGGAGACCGTGTGATCGTATGGGGCGATTCATCCGGCCTCAAGTTGAAGAAAGCTGTCGTCGATAAAATCATCAATGATCCGAATGTGATCGGAGACAAGCATAACGTCGACGTGTCTGCGCCGTTGCGTCCAATCATCAAATAGTCGCGTTGATATACGAAGAACCCCGGTTGCCTTGCGGTACCTGGGTTCTTCGCGAATAGGAGGAGAGAAGGAGAAGTTCGATTATTGGAGGTCGTCAGGCGTTCGGATTGGCCTTCAACGCAGGAGCGACGGAGATCGCGGGATCGAGACGCGGAATCAGCGTGCACTGCGTGGCATGGTACAGGTCGGACTTGCCCGGCCAGACGGTACCGATGACCTCGTTGTCTTTGTTCAGCTGGTGGAACCAAGAACCGTTCTTATGGTCGATCAGGTATTCGTCAATGTACTTCCAGAAGGTCGCATACCAATCCTTGTACACCTGCTTGCCGGTGACGGTGGCCAGTGTGGCCGAGGTGTTCACGGATTCGGCAAGCGTCCAGTGCATGCGGTCGGTGACAACGGGCTTGCCGTTCCAATCGGTGGTGTAAGCCAAACCGATGGTGCCTTCGGCGTTCCAGGCGTCGGCAAGTGCCTGAGCGAACAGGTTCTCGGCGGCTTCGATAAGCTGCTGCTTGCCTTCTTCGGAACGCTGCTTGGAGCTCAACGCATACTGGGTGATGAGACGTGCCCACTCGATGCCATGGCCCGGAGTGGCGCCGTACGGCTTGAACTGGTCATCCGGCTTGTCATGGTTGCATTCGAGATCCGGCTGCCAATCGGCGGTGAAATGCTCAGGAATATGCCAGTTATTGTTGGCTGCCCATCCGACCACATGATCGATGATACGACCAGCGCGCTCGCGGTATTCCTCGTTTCCGGTCACATCGGCAACGGCAAGGAATGCTTCGGTGGTGTGCATATTGGCATTGATGCCGCGATAGGAGTCAAGCTCGGTGAATTCCGTGTTCCAAGTATCGACGGCCAGACCGATCTCGTCATCCCAGAAATGCTTGTCGTAGGTTGCCAGAGCCTCTTCGAGCAGCTCGTCCGCGTCCGGGCGGCCGATAAGCTTGGCGGAAGTGGCGGCAAGAATCACGAAAGCGTGGGCGTAGCAGACCTTGCCTGCTTCATGGGTGGAGCCGTCTGCGGAAATGGACGGATACCATCCGCCGTTTTCATCGTCATGCAGCGGACCGCGCAGGCCGGCGATGGCCTTGTCAACCAGTTCTGCGGCGCCCGGCTCGCCGTGCAGGAACCCCAAGGAATACACGTGCGCCATGCGGCAGGTGATCCACGTGTGGATGTTTTGGGTCAGATCCGGATTGCCGGTATCGTCCAGCCAGTAGGAGCCACCCTGCGGGGCGGGGAAATTGTGTCCGAAATGCAGGAGCTCGTTGGTTTCCGCCTCGAGCAGGGCATGGTTTTCTTCGGAGCCGAACACGTAGGCTTCGGGAGAGTAAGTGCAGGTCATCGATCAAGTCCTTCCTTGACGTCGTCTGCTGTGACGTGATAACTAGGTTGATGTATTAACTATGTTAACCACTTAAGCGGTTAATGCAAATCGACACACGGAATTTGATGGTGGGATTCTGATGATTTGTGATGGGGGAGAGCTGGATTTTCGTATGTTGATTTGACGAGGTTGTCTTGTGAAGAGGAGTACCTAAAACGTACCTTGCATGCTGTTTAGGGTGGTAGACAGATGGAATTTGGAAGAGATTAAGCAAGCCGGAGGAGGGATTTTTGCCCACATTTTTTTAGAATATCCGGCACATCGGGGGTAATTTGGAGTAAACCCAGGAATCTTCGAAACCGTTGGAAATACAAGAAAAGCCGCCATTTCTGGCGGCTTTCAACTCGTGGAGATGCGGGGAATTGAACCCCGGTCCGATAACCGAACCCTCAGTCTTCTACGTGCGTAGTCTGCTGGCCGTGCGGCGGTTTTTCTGCTCCCATCGATATCGCAGACAACTGATGGCGGGCATATCTACAGTAAAAGTCCCTTGCCGGCCCTGTGGCTCAGTCGACAAAGCAAGTCTTCTAAACGACGCTCAGCATCCTTCCAAAGACGAGAAGGAGTGAACGGAGCGGCTGCTCACTGGTTAATCCTGGCGCGAAGCTCAGGCAGCGAGAGCGAACTCAGTGCGGTTAGATTTAGCACTTATTCTTTTGTAGGGGGCATCCACGAGCGGACCCTACGTTCTCGGCACGCTTCCCTGCGACGAACAGGTCACCGTCGAAACCGATCATCCCCAAATATTGAATTATCAAACCTTCCAGCTTTATAGCCAGACATTTCAAGATACCACGTTTATCCGACAAACCAAATTATGCTATCGGCGATTCATCATACCGACGAAACTTCGCAAACCGGTAAAAAATTCCGCATTGCCGTATTTGACGGCATGCGAATCGGTGATGATGAAGGAGAAGATACGCTTACTTGGCTGCTGCGGCGAGGTAATCCGGAACGCCTTCGGTCGGGTAGGCCGGCCAGCCTCCTTCCTTGGTGCACACGTAGGCGGCGGTGTTCACGGCCGCGCGATGCGCTTCCTTGAGGGAGGCACCGGACAGGATCTTGCCGGTGAAGGAGCCGGAGAAGGAATCGCCGGCTCCGACGGTGTCGGCCACCTCGACATGCGGGGTCAGCAGAGTGGAGGTCTCGCCGTCCTTGGCGATGATGGTGCTGAAGGTCGCGCCGCCGGTCAGGATGGTGTACTCCAGATCGAAGCGATCCATGAACACTTGCAGGCCTCTTCGTCGTTGCCCTCCGGAATGGAGAACATCTCACGCATCATGATGAGCTCGTCGTCGTTGATCTTGAAGATGTTGGCGTATCCCAGCAGCTCCTCGATCAGCTCCTTGGAGTAGAAGTTGGCGCGCAGGTTGATGTCGAAGAACTTCAGCGCGCCTTCCTTGGCATGCTGGAGCAGTTTGATGATGGTGTCATGCGATTCCTGGGAACGCAGACCCAGCGTGCCGAAGCAGATGGCGTCGGCCTTGGACACGGCCTCGGCGAGTTCGTCGGTGTAGCCGATGTGGTCCCAAGCCACGTTCTGCACGATGGTGTATTCCGGAATGCCGTTGGTCAGTGCCACGGCGACGGTGCCGGTCGGGTATTCGTTGGTCTGCACCAGCGTGTTGATGCCGGCCTTGTGCGCATCGTTGAGCAGCTCGGCGCCCAGCTCGTCGTTACCGACGGCGCTGATGGCGTAGCTTTCTGCGCCGTTCTGGGACGCGTGGTAGGCGAAGTTGACGGGAGCGCCGCCGGCGCGCTTGCCGGTGGGGAGCATATCCCACAGGATTTCACCGAGGGCGATGACGATTGGCTTGGACATGGGTGGTTCCTTTCTTTGGTGGGCGGCGTGCTATGCGACGTCGAAGAACATCGATGGATGTTCCAAAAATTGGTGATGGCCACGGCGGCGGCACCGGTAACGGTGGCGTCGGTGGGCAGGGCGGACAGGGTGATTCGGGTGTTGCGCCCGATTTCGGGGATCGTGCGTTCGCGCACGACTTGTGTGACTTCGTCGAGCAACGGCTGGCCGGCTTGCGCGATGATGTCTCCAAGAACGATGTGTGTCGGATTGAAAGCGTTGATGATGGTGACCGCGCCGTACCCAACGTATCGGGCAACATCGAGCATCAGAAGCGTCGCGGTCTCGTCTCCCGCGTTCGCCTTGGCGAACAGTGCTGCGCAAGCCTGCGCATGCGTCATCGTCTCGCATCCGGGAACGATGCTCGGGTTGGCGTTGAGTTGTTCGTGGATGGCGTTGGCGGAGCAGTAGCGTTCCAGGCATCCGACATTGCCGCAGTCGCATGGCTTGCCGTTCACGTCGATGGAGACGTGTCCGATTTCCGTGGCGGTGCCGTGCTCGCCGTAGTAGATGGTGCCGTTGTCGATGACTCCGAGGCCGATGCCTTCGCCAAGCAGATAGTAGGCGAGGGAACCTTCCGACAGTTCCGGATTGAGCAGGAACTGCGCCAGCGCGCCGGCGCGGGCGTCCTGTTCGACGAACACGGGGACGCTGAATGCGTTGCTGAATTCGTCGATGAAGTTGATTTGCCTCCAGCCCTGCATGGAGGAGACCAAAGCGGTGCGTCCTTCGTCCTTTAAATAGGGCCCCGGAACCGCCATGCCGACGGCCACGATGCTGGGGTCGTCCTTGATGAGCTGGCGTACGGTATCTCGAATGCGCTCCACCGTTTCGGGGATGTGCTCCTCGCTGACGGTAGGCAAGTCGGACAGGAAGATACGGTTGCACTTGAGGTCGAAGACCGCGATTTGCACCAGACTGCGGGCGAACTTCACGCCGATGATGTGGTATTTGGCGCAATTGAGATTCAGACCGATGGAACGGCGGTTCTTGTCTCCGTCCATGTCGCCGGTTTCTTCGATGATGCCCTGCGCCAGCAGTTTCGCGGTGATTTTGGTGATTGCCGCCGGAGTGAGCTTGATGGCTTTGGCGATCTGCGCGCGTGAGCAGATGCCATTGTGGTACAGGTATTGCAGGATACGGGAACGGTTGTTTTCCGAGATCGATGACTGTTGGGCGCTGTACCTACTCATGCTCACCTCCTTGCGACAGTGCATGGACCCTCGTTGAACTTCTTAATATATTAACGCCGTTAATTGATTAATGCAATTCGTGTTGTGCCGCGTGTCGCGCGCTTATCTGGGTCTCTCTGTGCGAAAGCAATGAGTGAAAAAGAAGGACGTAGACCTTGAATGCGACTTTGGCTGGGTTCGTCTCATAAAATGGCTGGTTTTTCTTATTTTCTTTCAGTAGTCGTTAAAACGTTGGAATTTCGCCGTTTTAATGCATAGCAGAAAACGGCGAATATAAGGTAGGTGGGTAAAACGGCCTCCAATGAAACGTACGGTTAACATTGCGCGCCGATTCTTGTCACTATATCGCCTTGCACAGGGGCGATTCGGATAGAAAAGAGAGGATTCCATAGTGAATCGCAAGAAAGTTATCGCCGCTCTGGCTTCTGTCGCGGCTCTGGCTTCCCTGGCCGCCTGCGGCGGCGTGAAGGACGGTGGCGCCGCAACTGGCAACACCATCACCGTCGGCACGACCGATAAGATCACCAGCCTTGATCCGGCTGGCTCCTACGACAACGGTTCCTACGCCGTGCAGATTCAGGTGTTCCCGTTCCTGTACGCGCAGAACTACAACACTTCCGAGCTATCTCCGGACATCGCCGCCGATGACGGCACCTGGAGCGCCGACGGCACCGAGTTCACCGTCAAGCTCAAGAAGGGCCTGAAGTTCGCGAACGGCCACGATCTGACCGCCTCCGACGTCAAGTTCTCCTTCGACCGTATCAAGAAGATCAACGACGAGAACGGTCCGTCCTCCCTGCTGGCCAACATCGAGTCCGTCGAGGCCAAGGATGACACCACCGTCGTGTTCCACTCCGCGGTCAAGGACGACGTGACCCTGAAGCAGGTGCTCTCCAGCCCGGCCGGCCCGATCGTCGACGAAGAGTCCTTCTCCGCCGACAAGCTGACCGATGCCAACACCATCGTCAAGGACAACGCCTTCGCAGGCCCGTACAAGCTCACCTCCTACAAGGTGAACGAGGCCCTGGCATATGCCAAGAACGATTCCTACAAGGGTCTGACCCCAGCTAAGAACGACGTTGTGCAGGTCAAGTACTTCGCCGACTCCTCCAACCTGAAGATGGCCGTGCAGCAGGGCCAGGTCGACGTGGCCTACCGCTCCATGACCCCGACCGACGTCGAGGACCTGTCCAAGGACAACAAGGTCAAGGTCGTCAAGGGACCGGGCGGCGAAGAGCGCTTCCTTGCCTTCAACTTCAAGATCATGCCGTACGGCGAGAAGTCCAGCGAGCCGAACGCCGACAAGGCCAAGGCCGTGCGTCAGGCCGTCGCAAGCCTGATCGACCGCAACGAGCTGGCCACCAAGGTCTACAAGAGCACCTACACCCCGCTGTACTCCTTCATTCCGGATGGCCTGTCCGGCCACGACGACACCCTGAAGGAAGCCTATGGCGACGGTTCCGGCAAGCCGGATGCGGCCAAGGCCAAGAAGACCCTCGAAGCCGCCGGTGTGAAGACCCCGGTAGACCTGAAGCTCCAGTACAACCCGGACCACTACGGCCAGTCCTCCGCCGACGAGTATGCGGCCATCAAGGCCCAGCTCGAGGAAGGCGGCCTGTTCAAGGTCGACCTGCAGTCCACCGAATGGACCCAGTTCAACAAGGACCGTGTGGTCACCGAGGATTCCGATGGTTCCTACCCGGTCTACCAGCTCGGTTGGTTCCCTGACTACTCCGATCCGGACAACTACCTGTCCCCATTCTTCCGTGACGGCAACTTCGTGAACAACGGATACTCCAACAAGGAAGTCAACGATCTGATCGTCAAGCAGGCCGGAGAGACTGACGCCAAGGCCCGTGAGGACCTGTTGAAGGAAATCCAGAAGCTCGAAACCGATGACCTGTCCACCATCCCGCTGCTGCAGGGTGCCCAGGTTGCGGTCACCGGATCCAGCGTGAAGGGTGTCGTCCTTGACGCTTCCTTCCGCTTCCGCTACTCGTCCGTGACCAAGGCCTGACGGAAGGCTTTGACCGCCCCTGCCCACCCTTAAGATGGGCAGGGGCTCAATTTGTATCTAAAACACCAATAAGGAAAAGGAGCCCGACGTGACGCAAAGCGCAACCGAGGCTCAGCCGAAAGCCAAGAAAAACAAGCTTTCAAGCGGATTCTTCCGTTTCGTGCTCACACGCTTTCTGCTGATCATTCCTACAGTATTTATTCTTGTAACCATCGTCTTCTTCGTGATGCGCGCTACCGGCGATCCGATTTCCGCCGCTCTTGGTGGCCGTCTCACTCCCGAGGAACTGCAGAAGCGTATCCACGCGGCCGGTTATGACCGTCCGCTCATCGTGCAGTACATCGATTATCTTGGCGGCCTGCTGCATGGCGATCTCGGCACCACATTGACCGATAACCAAAAAGTGAGTACCATCCTTACTCACTATGGTGCCGCTACATTCGAGCTGGCGTTCCTCGCGCTCATCGTCGCGCTCATCGTCGGCATCGGCTTGGGACGCATCGCCGCACGCAAGCGTGACCACGCGGCCGATGCGGGCATCCGCACCTTCGCCATCCTGTGCTATGCCACCCCGGTGTTCTTCCTCGGCCTGATTCTGAAGCTCATCTTCGCCATCTGGCTGAACGTGCTGCCGGCATCCGGGCGCTCATCGCTTGGCAGCGAGATGCAGTTCTCCCGACTGGTCTCGCCGACCGGCTTCTACATCATCGACGCGATCCAGTTGGGTGATATGTCCGTGTTGCTTGATGTGCTCCGTCACGCTGTGTTGCCGGCCCTTGCGTTGGGCCTGCTGACCGCCGGCGTGTTCATCCGTTTGGTGCGCACCAACGTGATCGCCACCTACAATTCCGGCTACGTCGAAGCGGCACGTTCCCGCGGCGTCTCCGAGAAGCGTCTGCTCAACAAGCACGCATGGAAGCCGGCGTTGATTCCAATCATCACCGTCATGGGCATGCAGATCGCCCTGATGCTCGCAGGCGCGGTGCTCACCGAAACCACCTTCGAATGGAAGGGACTCGGCTTCATGCTGTCGCAGTACCTGAAGGCACGCGACTTCGTGGCCGTGCAGGGCATCGTTATCCTAATCGCCATCATCGTGGCCGTCGTCAACTTCATCGTCGACGTCATCGCCGCGTTGGTCGACCCGAGAGTGAGGTACTGACATGACCGCAGCATCTGCCAACAAGGTCACCGTTCCAGGCGACAATCGTCTGGACGAGCTCAAGCTCGGCAACAAGACGCCATTCTGGCATAAGATTCCGATCATCAAGGAACTACGCGTCGCAGTCGGCTGGCAGAAAGGCATGCTGATCACGGGCCTCGTGCTCACGGCGTTCTTCCTGCTGGTCGCCATTTTCGCGCCGCTCATCGCGCCATACAGCTACGCGCAGCTCAAGGGCGCCGACGGCGTTTCCTTCCCGGCCCAGGCGGCACCGTCCTCCGAACACATCTGGGGCACCACTGCAGGTGGCTACGATGTGTTCAGCCGTGTGGTCTGGGGTGCCCGCACCGCCGTCATCGCCATCGTCGTCGCGGTATTGCTGTCGATTTTCGCAGGCGTGCTGCTCGGCCTGGTCTCCGGCTATTTCGGCGGATGGGTCGATCGTGTGCTCGTCATGATCGCCGACGCCGTGTACTCCTTCCCGTCGCTGCTGCTGGCGATTCTGATGGCGATCATGATCTCCCACGGCCAGTCCGGCCTGTGGAGCGGCATCTTCGCCTCCGGCATCTCCATCACCGTGGTCTATATTCCGCAATACTTCCGTACCATCCGTGCCGAAGTGATCCGCATCAAGGAATCCGCGTACGTGGAATCCGCCCGCGTGGTCGGCGCCTCCACGTGGCGCATCATGACCAAGCACCTGTTCAAGAACTCCACACGAACCCTGCCGGTCATCCTGACGCTGAACTCCTCCGAAGCCATCCTGACCCTTGCGGGCCTGGGCTTCCTGGGCTTCGGCATCGAACCGACCGCGGCCGCCGAATGGGGATACGACCTCAACCGCGCCGTCTCCGATGTGACCGCCGGCATCTGGTGGACCGCCGTGTTCCCGGGTCTGGCCATCGTGCTCATCGTGCTGGGCATCACCCTGGTGGGCGAATCGCTGAACGATCTGGCCGATCCGCGTCTGCGCGCCCGCAAGTCCGCAGGCGAAGTGGTGGGTTCCATCGAAGACACGTCCGTGGACCCCAGCCAGGAGCCAGGCAAGCGCAACGAGGTCGTCGCCGAACTTGAGGCGGCGAAGAATCCGATGGGAGCCAGCGACAAACCGGTGACCGTCACCGACCGTGATCCGTCATTCGTGGCTTCCGAATGGGCTTCCGAGGAAGGGGAGTGAACCGATGAGTGAAATCAAGGAAGGCAATCTCGCCGAGATCAAGGACCTCAGCGTCTCGTTCATGACCGACGCCGGTTCCATCAAAGCCATCGACAAGATCAGCTTCGAAATTCCCCGTAAGAAGGTCATCGGCGTGGTGGGCGAGTCCGGTTCCGGCAAGTCCGTGACCGCACGCTCCCTCATCAAGCTGCTGCCGGAGACCGCTACGACCTCCGGCGCGGTGTACCTGTCGAACCGCGCGGGCACCGAGGAGCTGGAAGTGCTGTCGCTGTCCGGCGAACAGCTGCGCGAAATGCGCGGCGCCGAAGCGGCCATGGTGTTCCAGGAGCCCAATTCGGTGCTCAACCCGGTGTATACCATCGGATGGCAGATCGAGGAAGGCCTTCGCGCCCATGGCATGAAGGACAAGAAGGAACTCCGTGCCAAGTCCATCGACATTCTCAAGAAGGTCGGCATTCCGGACGCGGAAACCGCATCGACTACTACCCACACCAGTTCTCCGGCGGCCAGAAGCAGCGCATCGTCATCGCCATGGCCCTGGTGCTCAACCCCGGCCTGATTCTGGCCGACGAGCCGACCACCGCCCTCGACGTGACCGTGCAGGCCGAAATCCTCGACCTGCTGCGTCTGGCGCGCGACGAGTTCGACGCATCCGTGCTCATCATCACCCACAACATGGGCGTGATCGCCGACATCGCCGATGAGGTCGTGGTCATGTACCGCGGCCACGTCGTCGAACAGGGCAGCGTCGAGCAGATCTTCTACTCGCCGAAGGACGACTACACCAAGCGTCTGCTTGCCGCCGTGCCGCGTATTGGCCAGAAACTGGTCGTCAAGGATGCCGATGGCAAGGTCATCGAACGTGAGAAGGATTGGCGCGATCAGCCCATCGCGGTCGAGGCCAAGGGACTGACCATCACGTATCCGGGTCATCTCATGCAGCCTGATTTCAAGGCCGTGGACGGCATCGACTTCACCATCCACCGTTCCGAAGTGCTCGGTCTGGTAGGCGAGTCCGGTTCCGGCAAATCCACCACTGGCCGTGCCATCGCAGGCCTGCAGAAGGTTTCCGGCGGTTCCCTGAACGTTCTAGGCATAGAAATGAACGGTGTGAAGGAACGTGATTTCAAGCCCAAGCGCGCCGACATCGGCTTCGTGTTCCAGGATCCGGGCAGCTCGTTCAATCCGCTGATGACCATCGCGGAAAACGTGGCCGAACCGTTGATCGTGCACAAGAAGTTCTCGTCGGTATCAGACGCCCGCAAGTATGTGGGCGATCTGCTTGAGATGGTGCAGCTTCCGCGCGCCTACATGAACCGTTTCCCGCACGAGCTGTCCGGCGGCCAGCGCCAGCGCGCCTCCTTGGCACGCGCGTTGGCGTTGAAGCCGAGCCTGCTCATCGCCGACGAACCGACCTCCGCGTTGGATGTGTCGGTGCAGGCGAAGGTGCTGGAACTGTTCAAGAAGCTGCAGGCCGAAATCGGCTTCGCATGCCTGTTCATTACCCACGATCTCGCCGTGGTCGACATGCTCGCCGACCGCATCATGGTGATGCACAAGGGCCAGATCGTGGAACATGGCGATGCGGACCAGATCATGCAGAATCCGCAGAACCCATACACGCAGAAGCTGCTGGCCTCCCTGCCGGTGCCCGATCCGCGCGAACAGCGCAAGCATCGCGAGCATCTGCATGAGCTGCTTGCCGCCCAGCAGTGAGCTGATCCACGGAATCTAATAAAAGGAATCCCCGCAACGCTTGAAAACGTTGCGGGGATTCCATTTTATGATGTATGGAAGGCGATTTCAGCGGATGGTGCCGTTGAAGGCAAACTGGGCATGGGAATCGCCATTCGCCTTGGCCTCAGATATTCGCGTACGTAAGCCATGCGTTCCACCGTGGTGGCTGCCAACGGTTCGGGCAGAGCATCAGGGGAGAACCAGCCCACGTTGAGGCTTTCCTCATCGCCGACGAACGGCTCCGTGTTGCCATTCGGATCGGGCCTGCAGATGAACAGGTGATCCATGTACATGGTGTTGTCCCCATTCGCATAGGTGAGGACCTTTCTGGACGATTTGACCGACACCAGATCGGTGACGACCACATCCACGCCGGTCTCCTCCTTGACCTCGCGGGCAACGGTATCGGCCGGTTCCTCTCCGGGCTCGTTGATGCCATACACCATGGCCCATTCGCCGGTGTCGGAACGACGCCCCAACAGCACACGGCCCTGCTCGTCCTCGACATAGCCGGAGACGCCCATGAGCCATAACAGATCGTGGCCTATTTTTTCACGTAGCGAGAGCACGAATTCAGGCGTGGGCATGATGCATCCTCAGGCCTTCACGCCTTCGGCGGCCATATCGGCCATCCACGCCTCGACATCGTCGATCTGCTTCGGAATGCCCGCGGAAATCCATTCCGGACCATCCTCCGTCATGAGCACATCATCCTCGATACGAATGCCGATGCCACGGTATTCCGGCGGAATCAGCAGATCATCCTCACGGAAGTACAGGCCCGGTTCGATGGTGAAGATCATGCCCGGACGAATCTTGGCGTTCTGATACGACTCATAACGCGCCTGCGCGCAATCATGCACGTCGAGACCCAGATGGTGGGCCACGCCGCAGGCGAGCCAACGGCGATGCTGCTGGCCTTCAGGGGAGAGCGACTCCTCGACATCGACCGGCAGAATACCCCAGTCATGCAGACGTTCGGCGATCACGCGCATGCACGCATGATGGATGTCCGAATACGTGGCGCCCGGCTTGGCCGCCTCGAAACCGGCCTGCTGGGAATCCAACACGGCCTGGTACAGCTTCTTCTGGAAATCGGTGAACTTGCCGTTGGTCGGGAACGTGCGGGTGATGTCGGCGGTATACAGGCTGTTGACCTCCACACCGGCGTCGATGAGCAGCAGCTCGCCCGACTCCACGGTACCGGTATTGCGCATCCAATGCAGAATCGGAGCGTGGGCGCCGGAAGCGATGATGGTGTCGTAGCCGACCTCGTTGCCTTCTTCACGGGAGATGGCGTTGAACGCGCCCTCCAGCATGCGCTCCGAACGCGGCTTGCCAAGGGAAGACGGAATCTTGCGCAGAATGTTGTCGAAACCATGCTTGGTTGCCGCGACCGCCTTGCGCATCTCACGAACCTCATACTCATCCTTGCACATGCGTGCCTCGGCGGCGAATTCGTGCAGCTTGTCATCGGCAGCGGTGTTGTTGTCCGGATCGGCGAAACCGTTGGCTTCACGGATCTCCTCGACCATGCTGGTAATCGCCGGATCGGCTTCGCGGATCACGCGCACGCGCACCGCGCGGCCTCAGTGCCGACATCCTTGCTCAACGCGTCGGGCAGCTGCGCGATGTCGTTGGTTTCGATGCCGGTCATCGCGGTCATTTCCTTCACACCGGCACGCGGACCCACCCAATACTCGCCATAATGGGCGTTCATGAAAAAGTCCTGCGTGTAATGGTTGGCACGCGGAGCCACGAACAGTTCCGGAACATGCGTCTTGCCGGCCTTCGCCTCCGGAGAATCCGGATCGACGGGATTCAGCACCAGCACCGCGCCGGCCTCGAAATCCTCACCCAAACCGGTGTAGTAGGAAAACGTCGTATCCGGACGGAACGCGTAATCGCAATCGTTGTTGCGCACCTTCGGCTGTCCGGCCGGAATCACGATACGCTCGCCCGGGAACGCCTTGCCCAACGCCTCCAGACGCGCCGGCGTGTACTTGGAGGACTCCAACGGCTCGATCTGCGGCTCGTTGTCATCCCAACCGGTGGTCATGAACTCCTTGAACGCCTCGGAACGCGGACGCAGCGAACGATTGTTCACACGATCGCTCATGGCCTGATCCGGTCCCGGAGCGGCCTCCCGCTCCATCTTCTCGTATTCCTTGTCCTTGTCAGTAATGACTTCGCCCATCACATCTCCTGAACATGCATTCGTAACGTACGGAAATTACCGCAACCCATCCTATAACTTTTCCCGGCGCGCAACGTTCATGCGGACATCTAGAATGGGAAAAGTTTAGTGTGCTGTCCGCAAGGTACGGGAGGAAAACGGGAAATATGTCATTCGAACATCCCAATCGCAACAACGAAAGCATGATCGACGTCGAACGCGACATCATGAGCCGTCCATCGGAACGCAACACCACCAATCTCGACCTGCAACGCATGAAGATGATCCTCGACATCATGGGCCATCCGGAGCAGTCGTTCCGCGTCATCCACATCACCGGCACCAACGGCAAGGGCTCCACGGCACGTATGGCCGAAGCCATCTGCCGCGCCTACGGCATGCGTACGGGCCTATACACCTCGCCCCATCTGGAACACGTCAACGAACGCATCGCCATCGACGGCCAGCAGCTGTCAGACGACGATTTCGTCGACACATGGGACCAGGTCAAGGACCTCGTCGCCATCGTGGACATGAAAATGGACGAGCTGGGCAAGCCGAAGATGAGCTTCTTCGAAGTGCTCACCGCCATGGCCATCTGGAAATTCGCCGACGCGCCGGTCGACGTCGCCATCGTGGAAGTCGGCATGGGCGGCCGATGGGACGCCACCAACGTGCTCGACGCGGACGCGGCCATCATCGGACCGGTCGACATGGACCACATGGCATGGCTCGGCGACACCGTGGAGGAAATCGCCACGGAAAAGGTCGGCATCATCAAGCCGAACTGCACCGCCATCATCGGCCGCCAGCCACACGAGGACGAGGTCATGCCGATTATCGAGGCCGCGGCCAAGGAGAACCACGCCAGCTTGGTGCGCGACGGCGTCGAATCGGAAGTCGTTACCCGAGTGCCGGCCGTCGGCGGCCAGGTGGCCACCCTGCGCACCCCGAACGGCACCTACACGGAAGTGCCGATCGCCAAATTCGGCGAGCATCAGGCACACAACGCGCTCGCCGCACTGTGCGCGGCGGAAGTGGTGATTCCCGTCAACGCGCGTTGGACGGCGATTTGGTGGCCGAAGCGTTGAGCAGCGTACGCATTCCGGGACGTATCGAACAAATTCGTACCTCGCCTACCATCATCCTTGATGGCGGACACAACGTGAACGCGGCCGAATCGCTGCGTGCCGCCATTGAAGAGAACTATGATTTCCAGCAGCTCGTCGGCGTGGTCGCCATGATGGGGGACAAGCAGGTCGAGGAGTATCTGGGCGTGCTCGAACCGTTGCTGAGCCATGTGATCGTCACCGAGAACTCGTGGCGTGACCGAGTGATGCCGGCTGAGGATCTGAAGAAGATCGCGGACCGTGTTTTCGGGCCGGAACGCGTCACCTGCATTCCCGAATTGCCGGACGCCATCCAGGAAGCCGTCAACATGGTTGATGCCGATGACGAACTGGGCGTCGGCTACGGTCATGGCGTGCTCGTCTGTGGCAGCTTCACCACCGCCGGTGATGCGCGACTCATGCTGGAGGAGAAGATCAACCCCGACCTGAAGAAGCCAAAGGCCGAACGTGTGTTCCAGGAAGCCGTCGATCCGGAACCGCGCAAAAAGCAGGACGAGGCTGACGTGGATTTCGAATCCGACGCCAACCCTGATTTCAACATCAACGATTTCGGCAGCGTCGGTCCGGACGATTCCGTTTTAGCAGACGCCGATGCGGATGAAATGGGTGAGGCGGCGGATGCCAACGAACCGGCGGATGCGGAAACGGCTTCGGAAAACGAAACGAAGTGACGAAGCGAAACAACATCGGACGATGACGCCATACGTGCGGCGTACATCGTCCATGTAAAACAGATTGTGGGTGGCTCCCCAGGCAATGGGAAGCCACCCACAACCTTGTTTTATCGTCCGACGCCTAAGCAGTCGAAGATAGGCGTGACAAATAATAGCTACGCGCGCAACGCTTCGGCCCGCGCCACGGTATCTTCCACCAGCACGGCCTGCGCGTCGATGACCGGCAGCTGGGGCAGCGGAAACGCCTCGTTGAGCACGCTCAGCTCGGTGCAGCCCAATATCAGCGTGTCGCACGCGCAGGGGCCTGCCGGATCGAGCATATCGCGCAACACCGATTCGTAGCGTTCCAGATTGAGCTCGCCACTACCTTTCACATCGTCATAAATCAGCGAAGTGATACGGGCCTGCAACTCGTCGGTCGGTTCGACGAACGTGTATCCGGCCTCTTCGACGGCACGCTTGTACACGCCGGATTTGCGCGAACCCACGGTGCCGAGGAAACCGACCCGCGGAAAACGATCCTTCGGATAACGTTGAGCCATGCGTGCCACCGCGCCGCGTGGCATATGCAGAATCGGCACCGTCGTCAACGCCTGGAAATCGTCATAGAAATAGTGCGCGGTATTGCAGGTGAGCACAATGAAACTCGCGCCCATCGCCGTTGCCTTCTCGATATCGTCGGCGAGTACGGGGAAGGGATTCTCGTCGGATTCGCCGAGAATGTACGCGGTGCGGTCCGGCACGGAGGAATCGTTGAAGACGATGTAGTCCAGATAATCCTGATCGCAATGGGCATGCGTGGCGCGGTTGACCAAGCGGATGTAGCTTTCGGTGGCCAGCGTGCCCATGCCGCCCAGTACGGCGAAAAACGGTCGTTTCACTTAAGCTCGCCCTTCTTGGTGAAGTACTTGGCATAGCTCTTCTTGTAAATCGAGAACATGTGCCGAATCATCAGCCAACGCAGCGGATTCATATCCTTGGAATACTCCAAGGTGGTACCCCAATCGCCCGACTTGAGCATGCGCTTGCCGGTTTCCTTGTCAGCGCCTTCTGCGACGTAATCAAGGAAAATCGACTTCGGAATCTCAAGCCACAGCTTCGAACCGCGGCCGAACAGGGTGTTGCCGTCGAACGGCGTGTCCTCGACGAGGTCGTCGACGAAATACTTCGCCAGATTGAATCCGTTCAGCGTGACGAAATAGCTGGAACGTCCCTGGCGAAGGTTGATTTCGAACAGCTTGTACTCGCCGTCGCGTTCGTCGTACTTCATGTCGAAATTGGCCACGCCTCGTATTTGATGTCCTCGAGGAAAGCCTTGATACGACGGAACACACCCTCGTTGTAGTCGGGCAGAATGGCCGCATAATTGCCCGCGGCGACAGGGGAGGGATCCTCCAGCAGCGGGTGGCCGAGGAACATCATACGCACGCGATGATGCTGGTCCACATAGGCGTTCAGCACACGCATGCGGGAATCGTCGCCGGGGATGAAGTCCTGAATCACCATTTCGGACGTGTATCCGGCATCGTACGCACGCTTGATGATGGTCTCCAATTCGGCCGGATCGTTGAAGATGTAGGCCTTGCGACGGCCCTTGAAATCGATGTTGAGCCATTCCACCGAATTCGCGGGCTTCATGGCCACCGGATAGCTGAACGGCAAATCACGGTAGCTCCCGCCTTCACCTCATCGGCGGTGACGGTGCGCGTCTTCGGATGGGGCAGATCATACTGCTCGCAAATCTGGTAGAACGTGGACTTGTAGGCGAGCCGGCGCGAAAGGTTCACGTCAAGCGTGTTGTATACGAAATATTCGCGAAGATCGTCGCCGCACTGGCTCAGCAGATTGGCGTACACGTCGCCGCAGGGGATGAGCAGCAGCATGCGTTCCGGATCCTCGGCCTTCATACGCTTGCCGAGCTTGAGCATGAAATTACGGAACGTGACGAAGTTGTTGAAATCGTCGACGATGTGCACGTTGACGATACGGCTGAATTTCGTGGGGCTCAGCTGGAAATACGCATACGCCTCGGAAACGAGGCCGTACTCCTCATGGAACGCCCTGGCCATGCCGTAGACGTTGATGTCGCTGCCTAGCAGAATCGGTTGGAATCGTGTCATAATGCCTTCACCTTAGTTGTTATTTGAGACGGAACACGCGTTCCACGATGCGGTCGTCGCCCTCGTAAGGGATGTGCTTGCCGTGGTCTTTGAACCAACGTTCGTTGCCTTTGCCGATGATGAGGATGATGTGCAGATGCTCGGGATCCTTGCGATCGCGGCTTGCCGTGGTCTCCACGGCTTCGGCACGGTCGAGAATGGTCTTCACGTCAAGCTGCGGGTTGGTGACGCTGTCGTTCATGTCCGCGCAGACCTGTTCCACAGGCTCGTCGTCGGTGTCTTCGAAAGTGAGCACGAGATGGTCGATGCGGTCCTGCGCGGCGTGGACGATTTCGGCGCGGCGATCGTATGCCTTGTTTCCAGCGGAGCCGGTGATGAGCGTGATTTCCGGCTTTTCGCTGCCGTAACGCTGATCGACGTAGTCAAGCAACGCGGTGACGGACGCGTAGTTATGCGCGTAATCAACAATGGCGATGGTGTTCGACCGCGTGTCCTTGAAATGCTCCATACGTCCGGCGATGCGTACCGGCTCCATCTCACGCAACGCGTCCTTGGCCTGTGCGGAACCGAAATCGAAACCGGCCGCATGGGCGATCGCGACGGCCGCCGCCGCGTTCGCATAGTTGAAATCGCCGTCCAATGTCAGGCTCAACTCGCCGATCGAGGTGCCGTCGATGACGATGGAGAAGCGGCTGTGATCGTCATTCGCCGGCGTGGCCATGACGTCTGCCGTGGAATCGCCGCCAAGCGCGAACGTGGTGACGGGAACGCTGGCATGACGTGCGTCCTGCCGGATGAGGTCGGCGCGCGCGCAATCGGCACCCAATACGAGGGCACGGCAGTTCTTGACAATCTGACGCTTGCAGTGGAGATAATCCTCGAACGTCGGATGCTCGATCGGGCTGATATGGTCCGGGCTGATGTTGAGGAACGCGGCCACGTCGAATGTGAGACCGAACACGCGGTCCACCTTGTAGGCCTGCGAGGAGACCTCCATGACGAGATATTCCATGCCGTTATCAACGGCTCGCGCATCATGCGGAACGCATCCATGGATTCCGGCGTGGTCAGATCGGATTCCACGTAGGTGTGGCCGTCAAGACAATTGTCCACGGAGGAAAACAGCGCGCACTTGCCGCCGGAACAGCCATTGAGCATCGCCTGCGTGAGATAGGCGGTGGTGGTCTTGCCTTTGGTGCCGGTGATGCCGACCACCTTCAACTGGTCCTGCGGACGACCATAGAATTCAGCCGATAGCAAAGCCATGGCCTTGCGCACGTCATCCACAATAAGGCCCGGAGCTTGCGTGGCGTCGGAGAAGTCGTTCTCCGACACATAGGCGGCAAGGCCGCGTTCGTCGATGCCCTGCAGATATTCGGCCTTGAAACGGCCCTTGCAGCACAGGAACGTGCCCGGCTCCACCTTGCGGGTGTCGTAGGTGATTGCGGAGAACGGCTCGTCGAATCCCTTGATGTCGTGCGGATCAAGCGTCCAGACATCGCCGCGGATGATTTCGCGCAGCAGTCCGTGCCTATCGAGCAGTCGGGCCGCCGATTCCAGAGTCAAAGCCATGTTTTCGTGTTCTCCCTGTGTATGAGACGCCGAGCGGATACCGAAGAGCCATTTTAGCGGCAACCATGTGCACGACGTGTGACGTCGGGGAAGTTACAATGAGGGTGTGACTGAACAAGAAACGGAATCCATGGCGGGTCGGCGCGCGCGGTTTGAGAAGCTTGCCATGCCCGTTGTGGACTCGCTGTACCGGCAGGCGATGAAACTGACCAACAATCCCGACGACGCGCAGGATCTGGTGCAGGACACCTTCGAACGTGGATTCAAGGCGTTCGACTCCTTCAAGGAAGGAACGAATTTCGCGGCTTGGATGACCACCATCGAACGCAACGCCTATTTCAACCAGTACGCCAAAGCCAAGCGACGGCCGCAACGCGCCAACGATTCCACTGGCGAATACGATGACTGGGACCTGTATTCCGCGTCCGAACATTCCTCCGAACAGCTCAAATCCGCCGAACAGGAATACTTGGACGCCTACGCGCCGGAGGAGATCATGGCCGCTTTGAACCGGCTCTCCCCGGAACGCAGGCAGGTTTTCATCGACGCGCGATCGACGGCAAATCATATAGCCAGGTAGCTGAGGAACAAGGCGTGAAAATCGGCACCGTGATGAGCCGCTCAACCGCGCCCGCACACAGCTGAAACGTGAGCTTGCCAATTACGCCAAGGAACGTGGCTATGCACTGCCGGGAAGGATCGACCATGAGCGAACCAATGGAACGGCACATCTCCATTACTTCGACCACCACCAACACGAACGGTGTGGTGACGCAGGTGACGCATGCCAGCGTGCATGTCGTGGCCTCCGGGGACTGCTTCGACCCGGAGACCTGTTGCGATGAACGCGAACGTGCGCTGATCGCAGCGATGCGCGCGTACCTGCGGCCGAAACACGCGCCGCAAAGCCTGATCGACAGGCTTGAGGCGACACTCGACCACTGTTGTGACGAGTAATTGGGCGGACGTGCGGCGTTTCATGCGCCAAGTGCCACGATGATGTGACGCGAGGCGCGCCCGCCGCATCATCGTCTGAATATGGGAAAACCCCGCGAACCGTAATGATTCCGCGGGGTTTTCCATGCTCTGTGACGCTATTCGCGCCGGCAGGGATCAGGCGTTCGGGCGCTTGCCGTGATTGGCGGCCTTCTTACGACGATCCTTGCGCTTACGTCCGCGCATGCCCATGATTGGACTCCTTTACTTGCGATTAATAAGCCTTCGGGATTATCGCACACGAGCGAGACGTTTGCCAAATTCGGCGTCCGCTGTGTGGCCGGGACTTATTCCGATGGTGATTATATCAGTCGAGCATCCCGATGAACAGCGCCGTGCTTGACGTCTCGCCCGGCTTGATGACGATGAGGTCCTTGCCGGTGTTGAACGCGTTCGCGTATGCCGTCTGCGGCTCCACCGCCACGCCGGCCGGATGCTTGATGGCCGGGAAACCGGTGCCGGTGCACACCTGGAACGAGGTGACGGTCTCGTCGCCGCCCACACGCACCTTCTTGCCGTCCGGGCGGGTGAACACCGCGGTGACGGTGCCGTCTTCGGCATGCTCCAGATCCGTCCAAGCGTCGTCGAACGGCTGCTCGGTGAGCAGCGTGTCCTTACGCAGGTCGTACTTGGTGCCGTCCACCGGCTCGGTGCCGGTCGGAATGAGGTTCTCGTTGACGGTGACATGCGTGCGCCCCGGCACGGTCAGGCTGCACTTGGCGTTGTGGGCGTCGATCTCATCGCCGTATCCGTTGAAGCCGTTGGCGAGCCACGGGTGGATGGCCAAGGCCCACGGTGCGTCCGCATCGCCGTTGTTGTAGGCGCTGATGTTCAGATGCAGGCCATCGTCGGCGAGGCTGTACGTCGCGGTCACCACGATGTCGAACGGATATCCCTCCATGTTGGGGGCGCGCCAGCTGAGGGTCACGGCATCCTCTTTAAGGGAGACAAGCTTCCAGAACGCGCGCTTGCCGTAGCCGTGGATGGCGTTGTGGCGCTCATGCTCGTCGATCGGCAGCGTGTAGGTCTTGCCTTCGAAGGTGTATTCGCCATTCTCGATGCGGTTCGGGAACGGGATGAGCAGCTGGCCGTGGCAGCAGGTCACCATGTCATCCGGACCGGGGGAGACGATGATGTCCTCGCTTGGTAGGTCAGTTTGCGCAGCGTCGCGCCCAACTCGGTGACGACGGCATGGTAATCGCCATGCGAAATGGAAAATTGCTGTCCGGTGCGTGGCGGCAGATTGGTGCAGGTCATAAATCACTCCATAGTGTTGTCGACTGTGTTTCCGCTACTATGTTACCGCTCACGATGTGGTGGTGGATGCGCTTGTCGTGTGGAAATTCTGCGGATGAAGACGGCCGATGTCGATTGACGGCGCCCGTGCCTTAATATTGGTGATTGCTGTTGTGATGGATGGATACGATTGGAAGGCGGCTTGACATGGGCAAACGCATCGTGCTGGCGGATCCGCGCGGATTCTGCGCCGGCGTGGATAGGGCGATTCTGACGGTGCGGACGATTCTCAAATCCGCCGATACGCCACGTGCCGACGGATTGCCGCCGGTGTATGTGCGCCGCCAGATCGTGCACAACAAGCATGTCGTCGAGGATTTGGCCGCGCAGGGCGCGGTGTTCGTGCAGGAATTGGCTGAGATCCCCGATGCCGCCGCCGAAGCCGGCATCCCAATCGTATTTTCCGCCCACGGCGTGTCTCCGGCGGTCAAAGCCGAGGCGCGGCGCGCGGTATGCATGTGGTCGATGCCACCTGCCCGCTGGTAAGCAAAGTGCATCGCGAGGTGCTGCGTTTTGTCAAGGAAGGTTACGAGATCATCTACATCGGGCACAAAGGCCACGATGAGGCCGTTGGTGTGGTGGAGGAATCGCCGGAACATGTGCATTTGATCGAGCATGCGTCCGACGTCGACTCGTTGGATTTCCAACCTGACACGAAACTGGTGCTGCTTACGCAGACCACGTTGAGCGTCGATGAGACCGCTGGCACGATCACCGCGCTCAAAGCGCGTTTCCCATGGCTTGAAATGCCGCCGAACTCCGATATCTGCTATGCCACGTCGAATCGTCAGGCGGCGGTCAAGCTCGTTGCCGAGCAAGCCGATTGCGTGGTGATTGTCGGCTCCGCGAATTCCTCGAATTCCGTGCGGTTGATGGAAGTCGCTCAGGAGGGACTTAACGCGCGGTACGCCTCAAAAACGGCTGTTGGCGCCGCTGGTCGCGCCCATCGTGTTGATGATGCTTCGGAACTTGACCCCGCATGGTTTGAAGGTGTCGAATCCGTGGGTATTTCCTCGGGTGCCTCCGTGCCGGACGAGCTGGTTTCCGGCGTGGTCGCAGCGTTGCAAGAACTTGGCTACCAGGATGTGAGCACCATCGAAACCATCAAGGAGAACATGCATTTCGTGCTTCCTGCGGAACTGCGCAAATAGCGCGAACCTTTCGCTTACGCAAGTGGGCGGTCGGAACATCGTGTTGTTCCGACCACCCACTTATGTATTGGTGTGATGTATCGGCGTGTTTTTTACCAAGTGCCGATCGGCGCCGCTACCGCGTCGAGCACCTTGAGCAGATCGTTGGGATTGACGCCGACTGAGAAACCGCGTTTGCCGCCCGACAGCAGGATTTCGTCGTATTGCAGCGCGCTTTCGTCAAGCACCGTCTTGTGGTGTGTGCGCTGGCCAAGCGGGGAGATGCCGCCGACCACGTAGCCGGATTCGCGCATGGCGACCTTCGGATCGGCCATCGCCGCCTTCTTCGCGCCGACTGCCGCGGCCAGCGCCTTCAGATCCATATGTCCGCTGACCGGCACCACGCCGACCACGCGTTCGGAGCCGGTGTCCGCCATCAGCGTCTTGAACACCTGATGCTCGTCGAAACCGAGCTTGGTGGCGGCCTCAACCCCATAACCGTCATCCATGTGATCGTTCGAATGCGCGTATTCGTAGGTTTTGAACGGAACTCCGGCTTTTTCCAACTGCACGGTGGCCGGTGTGGAACCGGCGCCCTTCTCATGCTTTTTCTTTGCCATGCCGCCCATAATAAGCCTTCCACGTGTCCGCTGCGGCGTTTCGGATACGAAAAGGGGCTTCCGCCGAAGCGAAAGCCCCTTTGTCTGAGGCTCAGAGACGAACCGTGCGGATTACTCCGCGCCGATTCACTCGGAGATCTCGGCGAAGTACAGCAGGGTACGCACCATGTTGCAGGTGAAGCCGTACTCGTTGTCGTACCAGGAGACGGTGCGAGCATGGTCAGGCCGTCAACGGTGTTGACATCGGTCTGGGTCGGATCGAACACGCCACCGTGGGTGTCGCCGATGATGTCGGAGGACACGATGCCATCCTCGTTGTAGCCGTAGAAGTCGGTGTCGGAGAAGGCGGCCTTGAAGGCGGCGTTGATCTCATCGGCGGTGACTTCCTTGTTCAGGACGGTGGTCAGCTCGGTGACGGAGCCATCCGGAACCTGGATGCGCTGGGCGTGGCCCTGCAGCTTGCCGTTCACGGACGGAACGACCTTGCCGATGGCCTTGGCGGCGCCAGTGGAATGAGGAATGGTGTTGATGGCGGCGGCGCGGTTGTTGCGAGCCTCGGGAAGCGCGGGCCGTCGAGGATCATCTGGGTGCCGGTGTAGGCGTGGATGGTGGTCATGAAGCCAGCCTTGATGCCCCAGTTCTCGTCCAGCAGCTTGACCATGGCGGCCATGGAGTTGGTGGTGCAGGAGCCGGCGGACACGATCACGTCGGAAGCCTTGAGGGTCTCGTGGTTCACGCCGAACACGATGGTCGGGGTGGTCTCGTCCTTGGCCGGAGCGGAGATCAGGACCTTCTTGGCGCCAGCGTTGATGTGGGCCTGGGACTTCTCAGCGGAGGTGTAGAAGCCGGTGCACTCGAGCACGAACTCAACACCGTCGTTCTTGACCCACGGGATGTTGTTGGCATCCTTCTCGGCGTAGACCTTGTATTCCTTGCCGTCGACGATGATGGAGTCTTCGGTGGCCTTGACGTCAACCGGAGTGCCATCGTCATGACGGAAGGTGCCGTGGGTGCTGTCGTACTTCAGCAGGTAAGCCAGGGTAGCGGGGTGGTCAGATCGTTGATGGCGGCAACTTCAATGTCACCAGCCTGGCCGCCGCGAGCCTGCAGCTCGAAGATGCGACGGAAGGCGAGACGACCAATGCGACCGAAGCCGTTGATACCAATCTTAACTGTCATGTAATTCTCCCTTGTAGGGTGGCCTTGGCGCGCTTTGGCACACCGGGCCATTGTTTACCAACAGTTGCTACTGTAATGCCGACTCTGTACACATGGCAACGTTTTCAGCGTGCGTTTTTGGGCAAAAAAAATGCCGTTATTTTCTGTGAGCGCTCACAATTCCGGATTGCCCGCAACCGACATGTGATTTTTCCTCTCCTTTGGAGGAATGTCTCGAATCATCATGAGCAAGCGCGCGGCATGCAAGTCAGCGAACCAGCAGCTTGGACACTGCGGTGTCCAGCTCGCCGATATCGCCGCCAAATTCGTGGAATCGACTCACCTGAGGCAACGCCACCTCGATGGGGAAGGTGACGATCAGTGTGCCGTGCTCCACGCTGATGGCCGCGTCCACGCCGTCGCGGAACTCGTTGCTTACCCCCTGCACCACCGTATTGGTCAGCGTGCCGTCTTTAAGCTCATATTTCAGCCCCGGCTCGTTCACGCCAAGCGAAACATCGGAGTGGGAGAACGCAGACACCATGCGGCCGTCCTCGGGCACCGGATGCGCGGGGAACGAAAGCCTACCATCGGTGATGGCCGTGACGATGAGCCCATCACCATACAGATACCCGCTTGCCCCATGCCGGGCCAATAATGCCATCAGTTGAATGCCGGAAATCGTATGGTCAATGCGGCCGCCCAAACCGCCATAGACATGGAATTCGCGGCAACCCGCCGACCAACCGACCTTCAGCGCGGAGAGCATGTCCGGATCGTCCTTCAGCGCGGGCAGCGCGATGGTGCGCACATCGGTGCGGGGCGGCCGGCCCTCCAGCGAATCGAAGTCGCCCACCACCACATCGGGCACGATACCCAACTGGCGCGTATGGTCGAGCCCGCCATCGGCCGCAATCACATACGCGCGGCCGGCACCACGGGCGTGCCCGCATAGTATTCGCCCGCACCAAAAATCACGCATACCTGAGTCATGATGCCTACTGTAGCCGGTATCCACCCATCGGCCGGGAAAATGCTGATAGGCTACGCATCAGAACAGTAGTCGATAGGCGCACAGGCAGGGGAGCGGAGCGATGGCACAGATCACCGAGGCAAGCGAACGGCCGATTCTCAAATCAAAGATATTCCTCTACATCACCGAATTCTTCTCCGGCATGTCCGCTGATCTACTTCATCTCGATCAAGGCCAAGCGCATCGCCTGCGTGGTCAGCGCCGTGATCTTCGTGGCCACGTCCTGCGTCTCGCCCCTGACCGGCTTCGCGTTCTGGGAAACCAACCTAGCCTATGAGGGCGAGTCCATCTACAACTACCTGCAGGTCAAGAACCTCTCCGACCGCACGATCCTGTCCACCAACGTGCTGTTCGGCGTGCAGTCCGTCACGATGAAAGACAAAGGACTGACAGGTATGTACTACGACACGGCCCTGGCTGCGCCGGCGCTCGCCGACAATGCCAATTCCGCGCTGATCCTCGGCATGGGCACCGGCACCTACGCCCGCCAGCTGAAGCAGTATTATCCGAAAATGAACATCACCGGCGTGGAGATTGACCAGAAGATCACCGATCTGGCCGGCGAATACTTCGATGAGCCCGCCGACATCCCCGTGACCACGTATGACGGCCGAGCCTGGCTCGCCGCCTCGCATGACAAGTACGACGTGATCATGGTCGATGCGTATCAGGACATCACCATTCCCTTCCAGATGAGCTCCACCGAGTTCTTCACCATGGTCAGAGAGCACCTGAACCCCGGCGGCGTGATGGTGGTGAACATGAACATGATCTCGGACGGCCAAGGTTCGATCAACGAGGCGTTGAGCGATACCATCGCCAGCGTGTTCGGCAATGGGAACACACTGACGGCCGACGTGCCCGAACACCACGAACCGTGAACTGTTCGCCAAGAAGCCGGTTCCGGCTCCGAAGAGAACTCCATGCAGCAGCCTCCAAGGCGCTCAACCTGCGTGAGACCACCTACGAGCGCACCGGCAGCGAAGATCTCGAATGGTATATGGAAGAGGTCGCCTCTCGATTCCGGAAGGTGAACGAACCGGACTCAGCGTCGACTATTCTCACCGACGACAAGGCGCCGGTCGAAGTACTCGGCATGCATGCCATCGATCAAATCATCGCCGATGAGGCCGGCCCATATCGGCAGATTCTCAAAGACGAAGGCTTCGGCGGTCTGCTGCGCGCCGTGCAGTAGGTTCGACACACGGACCGCGAATGTCCGGGGCGTATGGTAGACTTTCCACTTGGCTTGAGAAATCAAGAAAGCGGGGCAACCCCACCTGGAAGCCTTTCAAGGCCTCGGGTTCAAGGCAAACAGCCTAGCGATTGCGATATACAACGCGTAATCAGGAATGACGCAAAGAACTGATATGCGTCTGCAGAAGCTGAGCGCATATTGGCGCGGGCTTGGCTTGCCATGAACCCAAAGCATTGAACAGGACTCCAGCAAAGGCCCTCGCCACGGAATTGAAGTAGAGGATTGGAGTCATCATCAGCGACGAACCACGCATTAACGACGAGATTCGCGTCCCGCAGGTACGCCTGATCGGCCCGAAGGGCGAGCAGGTGGGCGTCATCGCGACTTCCGTCGCGCTGAACCTGGCCAAGGAGGCAAACCTCGATCTCGTCGAGGTGGCCCCGAACGCGAAGCCTCCGGTCGCCAAGCTCATTGATTACGGCAAGTTCAAGTACAACGAGAAGATCAAGGCTCGTGAAGCTCGCCGCAACCAGAGCACCGCGGAAATCAAGGAGATTCGTTTCCGCTGAAGATTGACGACCACGATTTTCGACGTGAAGAAGGGCCATGTGACCCGCTTCCTTAACGGAGGCGACAAGGTCAAGGTCACCATCATGTTGCGCGGTCGTGAGATCTCCCGCCCGATTGGTGGCGTGGAACTGCTGCAGCGTCTGGCCGACGATGTCGAGGAATACGGCACCGTCGAGTCCAAGCCGAAGCAGGAGGGCCGCAACATCATCATGACCCTTGCGCCGAAGGGCAAGAAGGTTCACACCCAGTCCGAGCAGCGTCGTCGTGGCGCCGAGTCCCGCGCCGAGCGTCAGGCTCGCCAGGCGGCTCGTCTCGCGGCCAAGCAGGAGTCTCAGGCTCAGGCCGCGGCCGACGCGCAGTCCGCGATTCTC